>JGI994J12354_10003657_pt1 | contig 14237 bp, 13 predicted proteins | sample IntmicLarv3ML3BL_FD_12354 | JGI IMG/M metagenome (IMG submission 12354)
GTGCAAACGGTTCGGGCAAGACGACGCTGCTGAATCTGATTTCCGGTGCATACCGTCCGACGCAGGGCAGCATCAGCTACGGCGATAGTGATGTCAGCATCGTAAACCTCGACGTTCTTACGAAGAAATACGCGTATATATCGCAAAACAGCAATATGCTCGAAGGCGATGTATACGAAAATATGGCGCTGTCGCAGGAATATGAGCGAGAGGCTTGCGATATGGTGCTTGGCAAGCTGAATCTGGAAAATATCAAGCAATCGACGCCGAAGTTATTGTCGCAGGGCGAAAAACAGCGGCTTAACATTGGGCGCGCGTTGTATCGTAAGGATAGCGCATGCCTAATCCTGGGCGACGAGATATTCGCCAATATCGACCCTGCCAACACGCAGGCGATTGCGGATATGCTGCAGGAGGAATTTGCCGACAAGACGGTGATTATGGTATGCCATGAGAATGTGCCGTATAAGTTTGACCGCGTAATTTGGGTTGAGGATATGGCGGTTCACACGTCATCCCGGGCTTGACCCGGGATCCTCTGTTGTGTTGCAATCATTCGAAAGTTACCGGGAAAGAAGGTCATATTATGAAAAAACCAAAACAAAAGAACTGGGTATTAACCGGATTTTATAAAGACAACCTCCGGATGCTCCTCGCACTGTGTGTGGTAATTGTGATATGCGCGATGTGCAGGGTTGGGGCGGCAACGCTGGTTCAGCCGATTATGGATATCATACAGAAAAGCCCGATAGACGGCATCGCGCCGCTGTTTCCGTTGGTTGGCATATCCGCGCTTTTGATGTTGCTGTTCTACACCTTCCGCAGCGCGATTGAAACCTTCTGCGACTACTTGGGACAGAAGCTGAGCCTGCGCACACGAACCGGCATTATGGACTATCTGGCAAAGGTTCCCTACAGAACATACGAAAGTTACGAAACGGGCGAGATTCAGTCCATCCTCCGAAATGACGTTGATAGTGCCGGATACCTTATTGAATGCATATTCGCGCGGATGGGGCTAAACGGCGTTTTGATGCTGCTCACATCGGGGTATATGATATACCTCAATCCGTGGGTAGGCGTTGCGGTGACAGCTGTTACGATTCTGATGGGCTTTATAAATATGTTGGTGCTGAAACGGTTCAAAAAGTATCAGTCGGTTGTGCGGCAGTCTATTGCGGATTTGTCGTCGATTGTGGAAAACAGTTGTAAGGGTATGGACACCATAAAATCATACGCGGCGCAGGATTATATCCTCGGATTTTTCGGCAGACAGAAGAAGCGGTATAACAAGAGCATGATGTCGGCAAACAAAGTAGACGCGATGCGCGAGGTGATATACGAATCCATGAACTATGCGCTCACGTTTGCGACAATGATTATCCTCGGCACGGTTGGGATGCAAAACGGTATGACGCTGAGTGAGATTGTGGTGTTTATGACGCTGATGCACGATATGATGATGCCGATAATGGTTATACTGCGGTATACGCGCCAGGTCGCAAGCTCGAATGTGGCGTGGGAGCGCGTGCTGAAGCTGATGGACGAATCGGCTTACGACGACAAAAGCGAGGATGCGGTGATGCCGTACGAGGACATCGACGAGTTGGAGATTGGCGGAATATCGTATGGATACGACGACGAGCGGCAGATATTGGACGATTTCGGCATACAGCTTAAAAAGGGTAATCTGCATGTGCTGAAAGGCGAGAGTGGATGCGGCAAAACGACCTTCCTTAAGATTATGGTGGGGCTATACGACGCAATTGGCGGCAAGTTTGCGGTAAATGGCACGGACGCGGACAAGATGCGGCTGTTTCGCAGTCAGGTGTTTGTGTCGGCAAACAGTCCGCTGTTTACGATGAGCATATACGAAAATATAACGCTTGGCAATACGAAAATTACGCCGCAGATGTGTATGGAGCTTGCGGACGAGCTGGGTGTGGGCGAGTGGATTGCGTCGCTGCCGGATGGGCTGGATACGGTTGTGAGCGAGAACTCGAAAAACGTATCGGGCGGTCAGCAGCAGATGATAAACAATATGCGCGCCCTGTTTGCCGATGCGCAGGTGGTTATTTTAGACGAACCAACCTCTGCGCTGGACAAGGAGAGGGAGGCGCGGTTCGCGCAGGTTGTCGAGCGGGTGAAGCGGGAGAAGATATTGCTGATCACGTCGCACAGGGAAGATGTGATTGGGTATGGCGACATGGTGTATGCGATGTAGTGAGGTGTAGGGGGAGACCATTGGTCGCCCCTACACCTCATCAAAAATCATGACACCCGCCAATATCAATATTAAATCTAACAAACACCTCCACAATTTCATCCACAGTCTCAAAATCATTCAACGTCTCATTGTGGATGATTTTTTTTATTTCAGCGAGCGCTTGCATTGATTTTGTTGCGGCGATTGTTTCGTAATCGATTGAAATGGATTCCAGATGTTCAATTGCGATTTTTTCGATTTCGGGGTAGAGTAATTCTTTTATTAGTTCCATATTCTTATCCATCCTTGTAATTATAATTTTCCTCTTGCGAGGGAATGTGTTCCTATTATATGTAATGATTATATCCCCTATACTGTAAGTAGTCAAGCATTATTTACAGTATAGGAGCGATAGAAAATGATTGTTTTTGATAAATTGTGGGAAACTATGAAGAATAAAGGGATTTCGTCATATACACTTATAGAGAAACATAATATTGATACAAGAACAATCAGGAGATTAAAAGCAAATAAGAATACAACGACGGATACACTAAATAAATTATGTGCTATTCTTGGTTGCAATTTAGAAGATATTGCGACATATATTCCGGATAAATAAAATACAATCCTGTAAATATCGTAGGGGCGGACCTTGTGTCCGCCCCTACGCGTTTATCAATACAAATCCACACCCCGAAAAAAAGATTGAAAAAAATTTGTCAAACTACTTGCATAATGCAACACATTAGTTTATAATAACATCAATGAATAACACCAAAACATATTACCAGGTGATATAAATACACAAAACACAATCGGAGGTGAGGCAATGGCAAGGGTGAATTCCAAAAAACAGCGGCAAAAAATGCTTACAGAGCGGATAGAGCAAGACCCATTCCTCACAGACGAGGAACTCTCGGAGATGTTTGAGGTGAGTATACCCACAATACGGTTCGACCGCGCGGAGCTTGGCGTTGCGGAGTATCGGGAGCGTATTAAGGATGTGGCGAGGTCGGTGTTTCAAAAGAAGAAACAGCCGATTCTCAACAACCCGATGGGCGAACTGCTGGATTTGAACCTCTTTAAAGACGGTATATCCGTGTTTGTGCCGGACGAAAATATGACGTTTGCAAACAGCGACGTTGTGCGCGGATGCTTCATATATTCGTTTGCCGAGATGCTTGCCACAACGGTTATCGACGCGGATGTTGCGCTGGTTGAGGTGGCGAATATCAAGTATAAGCAGCCGGTTGTATGCGGCAGCAAGCTTGTGGCAAAATCGGAGGTTGTTCGCGTGAAAGACAACCAATATATCGTGTGGGTAAAGATAAAACACAGGCTGGCAGAGGTGTTTCGGAGCAAATTTATATTGTCGGTTGTGGATTAGGATGGGCATCATACAAAACGAAAGGACGGCAAGTTTGAACAAGTTCAAACTGCGAAAAAGCTCGCGACCAAGGTCGCGAGGTTATTCAACCGACTTTTTTGAAAGGAATGATTGTATATGAAAATAGTCATAGATGCAATGGGCGGCGACATATACCCTGCGCCGCAGGTCGAGGGCAGTGTGCGCGCGGCGGCGGAGCTTGATGTAGATATCATACTGGCAGGCAAGCGCGATGCAATACAGGCGGAACTGGATAAATTGGGCTATATCGGCAACAGAATCGAGATAGCCGACGCAAACGATGTTATCACCAACCACGACGACCCTGCGAAGGCGGTACGAAGCAGGAAGGATGCGTCTATCGTTGTGGCGAGCAATCTGCTCAAAGAGGGCAGGGCGGACGCGATGGTTTCGGCGGGGGCAACAGGCGGCGTACTCGCGGCGGGGCTTCTGGTTGTGGGGCGTATATCGGGCGTTCAAAGACCTGCGCTAACGCCGATTATACCAACAGACAACGGTCCTGCGCTGCTGCTGGATGCGGGCGCAAACGCAGACTGCAAGCCGAGCAATCTTATGCAATTCGGCGTAATGGGCAGTATATATATGAGCTGTCTTTTGGGCAAGGAAAACCCGAAGGTTGCACTTCTCAACATCGGCGAGGAAGACCACAAGGGCAGCGAACTCGTGCGCGAGACATACGCGCTGCTCAAGGACGCGCCAATAAACTTCGCAGGCAATATCGAAGGGCGCGAATTGATGAAAGGCACCGCCGACGTTATCGTATGCGACGGATTTGTGGGCAATGTGGTGCTGAAGCTGATAGAAGGGCTTTCCGGCACGATGCTGAAAAAGATTAAGGGCATGTTTATGAAGGGTATTATGCCCAAAATCGCAGGGCTTATTATGAAGAAATCGTTTAATGAATTCCGAAAAGAGATGGACTACGCGGAATACGGCGGAGCGATACTGCTGGGAACGAAGCATCCTGTTATAAAGGCGCATGGTGCGTCTAATGCAAACGCGATATTCCATGCCATTCGCCAGGCGAAAAAGCTTGTCGATACAGGCGTGGTTGGTAAGATACAAGACAATTTGAAGATGGAAGCATAGTTTGAAAGAAAACCCCTTTCAAACATTTGAAAAAGCACAGGTCAAAAGGCGACCTGTGGTCCTACGGACCGTCTTTTTCGCGGAGCAGTTTGAAAGAAAAAACCTTTCAAGCATTGCAAGCAATGCAAACATTGCTAAAAACAACAGAAGGGAATGATTGAAGAGAATGGGATTACCAAAAGCTAAGATTATAGGACACGGTTATTATGTGCCGGATACACGGCTGACCAACGAAGATTTAGAGAGAATGGTGGAGACATCAGACGAATGGATTATGCGCCGTACAGGCATTTCGGAGCGCAGAATTGCGAGCAAGGAGATATACACGTCGGATTTGGCGTATGAGGCGGCGAAGCGTGCGATAGAGAACGCGAAAATCGACCCTGCTGAGCTGGATTTGGTGCTGGTGGCAACAACAACGCCGGATATGTATACCCCAAACGTGGCATGTATGATACAGAACAAACTGGGTATAACAGGCGCGGCGTTTGATGTAAATTCGGCGTGTACAGGGTTTGTGACAGCGCTGACGGTCGCAACTCAGTTTATAGCGTCGGGCTATTATAAGAAGATATTGCTGATTGGCGCGGAGAACCTTTCGAGGATGACGGACTACAAAGACCGCAACACATGCATACTCTTCGGCGACGGAGCGGGCGCGGTGGTGCTGGAAGCGTCGCAGGACAGCGGCGTGTTAGATACATACATCGGCGCAGACGGCGCAAGCGGCACAAAGCTGACGAGTCTTGCGTTTAAGGAAGACCAAGCAGAGGTTGAAAAGCGTGTGTCGGGGCTTAAAAACACGATATGGATGGACGGCAGTGAGGTGCTGAAATTTGCTGTGCGCACTATGGCAGAGGCTACAAAGGTTGTGCTTGAAAAGGCGGGCTTAACGCTCGACGATATCAAGCTCGTTATACCGCATCAGGCGAATATACGTATTGTGGAAGGCGCGGCAAAGCGTCTTGGTATAGGCGATGACAAGCTGTTTGTGAACCTGCAAAACTACGGCAATATGGCGGCGGCGTCTATCCCTGTTGCGCTGTGCGAGGCGATAGACCAGGGCAGGATTGCAAAGGGAGACAAATTCGTTATGGTAGGGTTCGGCGGCGGACTAACATGGGGCGCGGCTGTGGTGGAATTATAGTAAAACGTCATTGCGGGCTTGACCCGCAATGACGGCAAAATACAAATCCTAAATGAAAGGATAAAATCATGAAAAAAAATCTATGTGAAATATTAGGCACGAAATACCCCATCATCCAAGGCGGTATGGCGTGGGTTGCAACGGCTGAACTCGCGGCGGCGGTGTCGAACGCGGGCGGATTGGGGCTGATTGCGGCAGGCAACGCGCCTGCGGATTATGTAAATGCGCAGATAGACAAGGCGAAAACGCTTACAGATAAACCGTTCGGCGTAAATGTGATGCTCCTGTCACCGTTTGCAGACGATGTTATGAAGGTATTGGTGGAAAACCCGGTTGCCGTTGTTACAACAGGCGCGGGTAATCCCGGCAAATATATTGCGCCGCTTCAGGCGGTGGGTACAAAGGTGATACCGGTTGTACCGACAGTTATGCTGGCGAAGAAGATGGAAAAAGACGGCGCGGACGCGGTTGTGGCGGAAGGCACAGAAGCTGGCGGGCATATCGGCGAACTCACGACGATGGCGCTTGTGCCGCAGGTTGCAGATGCTGTGAATATTCCGGTTATAGCGGCGGGCGGTATCGCAGACAGCCGCGGCGTGGTTGCGGCGTTTGCGCTTGGCGCAGATGGTGTGCAGATTGGCACACGTTTCCTGTGCAGCGACGAATGTACCGCGCATGTAAACTACAAAAAGGCGATTGTATCGGCGAAAGACAGAGACGCCGTTGTTACAGGCAGAACCACAGGGCATCCTGTGCGCGGTATTAAGAACAAGCTAACACGCGAGTTCGACAAGCTCGAAGCATCGGGCGCAACGCTTGAGGAAATTGAGGCTCTCGGCATGGGCGCGCTGAAAAACGCGGTTGTCGACGGCGATGCGCAGATGGGTGCGTTGATGTCAGGGCAGAGCGCGGGCTTGGTAAACGATATTAAGTCGTGTCAGCAGATAATAGACGATTTGATTCGCGGTATGGGCGGCGTGATAAACGGATTGCGGGTATTTTAGGGTGATGTGACAAAAATCACAACAAACAAGGAGGGTACATACATGGGTAAAACAGCATTTATATTCAGCGGACAGGGCGCGCAGGCTGTGGGAATGGGCAAGGAGCTTGCGGAAAACTACGCGGCGGCAAACGCTGTATTTGACGAAGCGACAGCACAGTTGGGCTTCGATGTAAAGCAGATGGTATGGGAAAGCGATGAAGAGACGCTTAAGATAACAGAAAACACCCAGCCGGCGATACTCAGCATGAGCGTTGCGGCGTTGCGTGTGTTAGAGGAAAAGGGCATAAAGCCGGATATGGTTGCAGGGCTTAGCCTCGGCGAATACAGTGCGCATGTGGCGGCGGGGTCTTTGACCTTTGGCGATGCGGTGAAGCTTGTTAAGAAGCGCGGCAAGTATATGCAGGAGACTGTGCCGGTTGGTGTGGGTGCGATGGCGGCTATCCTCAACCTTGACGCAGACACTGTACAGGCATGCTGCGATGAGGCGTCGGACGCGGGTATTGTAGAGGGCGCAAACTTCAACTGCCCTGGTCAAATCGTGGTAGCGGGCGAGGTAGCGGCTGTTGAAAAATGTTGCGAAATTGCAAAGGCGAAGGGCGCAAAACGGGCGATAATGCTGCCTGTATCAGCGCCGTTCCACTGCTCGATGCTGATTCCTGCGGGTGAAAAGCTCGAAGCGGAACTGCAGAACGTATCAGTTTCGGATATGCAAGTGCCGCTGATTACCAACGTTACAGCGGATTATGTGCAGAGCAAGGACGATATCAAGGGATTGCTCGTGAAGCAGGTAAGTTCCGGCGTACGCTGGGAGGACTGCATCAGACGTATGATAGCCGACGGCGTAGACACGTTTATCGAAATTGGACCGGGCAAGGCGTTGTGCGGATTTGTGGGAAAGATATCGAAGGAATGCGATTCCTCGGACGTACGTGTGTTTAACGTGGAGGATGTTGCGTCATTGGAGAAAACGCTGGAAGGAATAGCATAAAGGAGGTTACCATGATAAACCTAAAAGGCAAAACGGCAATCATTACAGGTTCCGGCAGAGGCATCGGCAAGGCGGTTGCACTGCGTTTGGTGTCGCTGGGCGTAAATGTTGTTGTGAACGGCACTGTCGGCTCTAATTCTGCGGATATCACCGCAGAAGAGATTATTTCAGCCGGCGGAGAGGCGATTTCTGTTAAGTGTGATATCAGCAAATATGCTGAAACAGAGGAATTAATTAAAAAAACACTTGACAAATACGGTTCAATTGATATATTAATAAATAACGCAGGTATAACCAAAGACAATTTAATTATGCGGATGAACGAGTCTGACTTCGACGACGTTATAGCCACAAACCTGAAAGGTGCGTTTAACTGCACCAAGGCGGTGTGCCGAAGCATGATGAAACAGCGCGGCGGCGCGATTGTGAATATGACCTCGGTTGTGGGCGTTATGGGCAACGCCGGGCAGGCGAACTACGCGGCGTCTAAGGCGGGTATGATAGGGCTGACAAAGTCTACCGCCAAGGAGTTTGCTAGCAGAGGGATAACCTGCAATGCGATTGCGCCGGGGTTCACAAAGTCGGATATGACCGACAAATTGCCGGATAATATCCGCGAGGACTACCTGAAGGCTATACCGCTGGGCAAGTTTGCGGAAACCGAAGATATCGCCGATGCGGTGGTATTTTTGGTAAGCGATATGGCAAAATATATAACGGGTCAGGTGTTGCATGTAGATGGCGGACTTGTTATGTAGGAATAGAAATTATACATGCGAAAGGAGGTGACAATATGTTAGAAAAAGTAAAAGGAATCGTTGTTGAGCAGTTGGGTGTTGAAGAGGACGCAGTTGTTATGGAGGCATCTTTCATAGATGATTTGGGCGCTGATTCTCTTGATATCGTTGAGCTTATCATGGCTCTTGAAGAGGAGTTTGATGTGGAAATCCCGGATGAGGATGCAGAAAAGATTGCTACAGTAGGCGACGCTGTTAACTACATCACCGCGCATAATGCGTAATCAAATTTTCTTCGAAAATTATGTTGAAAGTATTGGATATGGAGGCGTGATACAAGCCTCCATATCAAGCAATACTCTCTTTGCATTTATGCAAATTGAATCGGAAAAGCACAGAAATTTATATGCCGCTTGGCATTGACATATATGGAATTGCACGTAATGTGCAATAAAAAATTACATGCAATTGGGCATGGAATTGCGAAAGGATGGGGGACATTATGAGAGATATTAGAAGAGTTGTTATAACAGGGCTTGGCACAGTCAGCCCGATTGGTAATGGTAAGGAAACGTTTTGGAACGCGATCAAAGCCGGCACATGCGGCATAGGCAATGTTACGCGCTTCGACGCAAGCACATTCACCTGCCGGGTAGCCGCGGAGGTGAAAGAGTTTGACACAGGCGAATATATAGACAAAAAAGAAGCAAAGCGTATGGACAGATACACGCAGTATGCTGTTGTAGCCGCAAAGATGGCTCTTGAAGACGCAAAGCTGGATTTGGAAAAGGAAAACCTTGAGCGTATTGGCGTTATATCCGGTTCGGGTATAGGCGGTATGGAGACGCTTGAATCGCAGCATCAGGCATTGATGGAGAAGGGCGTTGGGCGTATTAGTCCATTCTTTATCCCGATGATGATATCGAATATGTCTGCGGCGCAGATCGCGATTGCAACAGGTGCGAAGGGCGTTAACTACAACCTCACCTCGGCGTGCGCATCGAGCGCAAACGCGATTGGCGAGGCGTTTCGCAATATCGCGTGGGGTACAACCGATGTGATGTTTGCGGGCGGCAGCGAGGCGGCTGTTACACCGCTTTCGTTTGCGGGATTCTGCTCTATGAAGGCGATGTCTACAAACAACGACAATCCGTCGAAGGCGAGCATACCGTTTGACGCAGACCGCGACGGCTTTGTGCTGGGCGAAGGTGCGGCGATATTGATAATGGAAGAGCTGGAACACGCAAAGGCACGCGGCGCGCATATCTATGCCGAGATGGTAGGATACGGCGCAACAGACGACGCGTTTCATATTACAGCGCCCGCACCCGACGGTGAAGGCGGAGCAAGGGCGATGCAGCTTGCGCTCGACGATGCCGGTATATCGCCCGACCGGGTGGACTACATAAACGCACACGGCACATCTACGCCGTATAACGATAAGTATGAGACAGCGGCGATAAAGACAGTATTTGGCGACCATGCATACAAGCTGGCGGTTGGTTCCACAAAGTCGATGACAGGGCATCTGCTGGGCGCGGCAGGCGGACTCGAAGGTATGATATGTGCATTGGCGCTCGACGAAGGATATATCCCGCAGACAATAGGATTTGAGACACCCGACCCGGAATGCGATCTGGATTATGTTACAGAAGGCGGCAGAAACAAGGATATCAAGTATGCGTTGTCCAACTCGCTGGGATTCGGTGGGCATAACGCGACGATATTGATGAAGAAGTATGAATAGAATTTGATTGATGGACGAGAATATGATGTAGGGGCGATTAGTAATCGCCCCTACATCAACAATTCGCAAAACAAAACAAGGAGGCAAGTCTGAAAGAATCAAAAAAAGAAGAAGGTAGGTGACGAGTCCATGCGTAGTTTTCATTACGTTTTTTGCAAATTTGGCGCATGGGCATAAATATGACAGATAACGAAATTACCGCATTGCTAGACAAATTTGAATCGAATCTGGGCTATACGTTTCAGAATCGCGCGTTATTGGTCAGTGCGCTTTCGCATTCATCATACACCAATGAACGAGGACTTTCAAAAGAGGTCAGTTACGAACGGCTGGAGTTTTTGGGCGATGCTATCTTAGAGATGCTGGTTAGCGAATGCCTGTATAAGCGGTATCTGACAGATCTTGAGGGCGGGTTGACAAAGATGCGCGCGTCTGTGGTTTGTGAATCGTCGTTTGCGGGTGTGGCTAAGAGCATGAATCTTGGCGATTATATGCTGCTTGGCAAGGGAGAGTATACCAGCGGCGGCAGAAACAGGGCGTCGCTGTTGTCAGATGTATTTGAGGCGGTTGTTGCGGCGATATACCTCGACAGCGATATAGACACAGTACGCGGCTGGGTATTGCCGTGGCTGGAGAAGAATATTGAGATTGCGGGGAGCGGAAAAAGTGCGGCAGACTATAAAACCATGCTTCAAGAGCGTGTGCAAAAGGGCGATACAGGCAAGGTGACATACCGCACCATCAGCGAGCAAGGTCCCGACCATTCCAAACAGTTTCAAGTTGAGGTTATGATAGACGGCAAGGTTATGGCGGAAGGTATAGGTGTTAGCAAGAAGGACGCGGAGCAGAACGCGGCATCGGTTGTGCTTGAGGGTATGCGGAAGTGATATGAATGATTTTTTTAGGGGCAGACCTTGTGTCTGCCTGTTTTGATACTGCGGAATCCACGAAAGGACACCCACAACATGCGAAAAAAGAACATCCCCATATTCGTATCGCACGCAGGATGCCCCAATGCCTGCGTTTTTTGCAATCAGCGGCGCATTACAGGGCAGCAAAACAGCATGAACGCAGCGGCGGCGAAGGCGATTATCGACACCGCGCTGTCCACAATATCGGCGGACGAAAAGGTGGAAATCGCATACTTCGGCGGCAGTTTTACAGCTATCGACGTAGGTCTGCAGACAGAACTGCTCGAAACGGCACACAGCTACATACAAGACGGCAGAGTGCAGGGCATACGTATCTCCACACGCCCGGATTGCATTGACAACGAGGTTTTGCGGCGTATGAAGAAGTACGGTGTGACCACAATAGAGCTTGGTGTGCAAAGCACAGACGACGATGTACTGCGGCAGTGCAAGCGCGGGCATACGTGGGAGGATGTGTTTAACGGCGCACGAATGGTGTCTGCGGCGGGGTTCGATTTGGGCTTGCAGATGATGCCGGGTCTGCCGGGCGATACCGCCGAAAAGGTGATGCGCACAGCCGCAGACATTGTATCGCTAAAACCTGTATGCGCGCGGATATATCCGACTTTGGTGATAGCAGACAGCCCGCTTTGCGATATGTATGAGCGCGGCGAGTATGTACCGTTGTCGCTCGAACAGGCGATAGAGCAGTGCGCGGCGATATATTCGCTGTTTACGCAAAACGGCATAGAGGTGCTGCGCGTGGGGCTGATGGCGTCCGAATCGCTGGCAGACGGCGGAATTGCGGCGGGACCGTTCCATCCGTCGTTTGGCGAATTGGTCGAATCGAGGCTGTATCGAGGCAGGATTTTGCGGATGTTGGAGGATGCCGACAGCGAAAACGCGGTGTTGCGTGTTCATCCGCGGGAGATATCGAAGGCGATTGGCAATCGCAGGTGTAATATTGCGTATATGAAAGAAAAATGTAATATAAATCTTGCGATAAAAGCCGACGAAAATGTTGAAGTCGGGTCGGTTATGTGGTAGAATATGATAATATGGTGGAATGTTGCGATGACGCAATGATTGGACGTAGGGACGGTCGCCCTCGACCGTCCGTGATTTGCCGTTACGGATTGGTTTTATATCGCGCCGGCAGACGACCGAGGCGGTCGTCCCTACAACAAACTATCAAAATCCACCCACACACCACAAAAAAGGAGAGAACGCCTTGTATCTAAAGAGCATAGAACTTTCGGGATTCAAATCCTTTGCGGATAAAACAATACTTGCATTCGAGCCGGGAATCACGGCTGTTGTTGGTCCAAACGGCAGCGGCAAGAGCAATATTTCTGATGCGATCCGCTGGGTTATGGGCGAGACAAGCGCGAAAAGCCTGCGCGGCGGCAATATGCAAGACGTTATATTTTCCGGCACACAGAAGCGCAAGGCGGTGAATATCGCCGAGGTTACGCTCACGCTGGACAACCACGACCGCGCGCTCGGGGTGGATTTTGCCGAGGTCACAGTGTCGAGAAGGCTGTACCGTTCAGGCGAGAGCGAGTATTATATCAACAGTGCGCAGTGCCGGCTTAAGGATATCTACGAGCTGTTTATGGACACAGGCGTTGGGCGCGATGGGTATTCTATCATCAGCCAGGGCAAGGTTGAGGAGATAATATCGAGCAAATCGGAAGACAGGCGTACGCTGTTTGAGGAGGCGTCTGGGATATCGAAATACCGCCACCGCAAGGACGAGGCAGAACGCAAGCTTGGGCATACGCAAGACAACCTTCTGCGCTTGGGCGATATCGTAAACGAGTTGTCGGGGCAGATTGAGCCGTTGTTCAATCAGTCTGAAAAGGCGAAGAAGTACCTTAACTTGCGCGAGCAGGTCAAGGTTTTAGAGGTGAATATTGCGGTTGAATCGATTGACAAAAACCGCAAGAGTATAGATGAGATAAACAAGAGTTTTACTATGGTAACAGAGGAGCTTGAAAAGATTCGCGAGTCGTCTTCGGAGCTTGAAACAGAGATAGAGCGTCTGAATCAGCTTGCGCTCGAACGCGAAGGTCTGCTCGCAGAGCGGCGCGACCTCAGCTCAGACACCGAGGTGCAGATTAAGGGATACGTCGGCGAAATCGAGGTGCTAAAGAGCAATATCGCGGCGAATCTCAGCATGATAGAGCGCATATCGGGCGATATGGCGAAGTCGCAGGAACGGGCAGACGAGCTTGCGGGCGTTTTAGACGAACTCGAAGAACAGCTGTCGGCGGAGAAGGGTAAGCTCAGCGACGCGGCAGAGCAGATGGACGAGCTGAACGCGCAGAGCGAGAAGTTCAACGCCGCTATTGCTGCGGATAACGCTGCGATTGGTTCGCTGAAGTCGGATATGATAGAGAAGATGAACGATATCTCCATCACGAAGACGAAGATGCAGTCGCTTGAAACGTTTAAAGAGAATTTTATGGAGCGCCGCGGCATTTTGGAGCGCGACGCGGTGAATATAGACGGCGAGATTGCGCGGATATCGGAGCAGAATACGCAAATTGGGCAAGACTTGTCGGCGTTGCAGTCGGACTATCACAAGCAGTCTGAATCCCGCGCGGATATTGTGCAGAATGTGGGCAAGCTAAAGGCGCAGATGCAGGAGAGCGCGCAGAAGCTGGATTCATACAGCACGCAGTATAACCAAAAGGCGTCGCGCTTGCATATGCTTCGCGATATGGAGAAGGACCTTGAGGGCTTCCACCACAGCGTTAAGACTGTACTAACAGCGTGTCGCGGCGGCAAGCTTTCGCATCTTAAAATACACGGCGCGCTGTCCGAGCTGATAGATGTGGATAAGCGGTATGTGACGGCGGTGGAGATTGCGCTGGGCGGTGCGCTCCAAAATGTTGTTGTGGAGAACGAATCAGACGGTAAGGCGGCGATTGAGTACCTGAAGCAACAGCGCGCAGGGCGTGTGACCTTCCTGCCGATATCGGCGGTCAAG
>JGI994J12354_10003658_pt1 | contig 14236 bp, 20 predicted proteins | sample IntmicLarv3ML3BL_FD_12354 | JGI IMG/M metagenome (IMG submission 12354)
GTTTTCACGCCCGCCACAGATCGGCTCTGCAGCACCGGGTTCGGCCACTGACGTGACCGCCCTTGGCCGCAATTTGTCCTGCGTTGCGTATCGACTATTCACGCAAAATCCAGTATATGTCCCAATAGAGTGATGTTTGGGCAGACAATGCAGTGGTAAAAGGTCTGAATGGCATGATCTTGAGGGGGTACCGTGCCGGAGGCACCGGCCAGCAGGCCCTCAACGCGATTCCCGGCCTTTTGTCCGGCTGCTTCCCTGCCCCGCCGCAGCAGAGGCTGGAGCCTTTTTCACCACAATCTTTAGCCTGGATAGTGCATGAGCAACCATCAAGTTCCTTCCGCATTGCGGTTGGGGGCTCGATATCTGTCAGGCCAAGGCCCTGGCTGGTGCAATGATAACGCTTAACCGTAAAGGATGTAGCATGCGCAATAGTACCATTACGTTCACCCTCGTTCTTGTCTTCAGTGTTCTTTTTTCACTCTCCGCCTTTGCCAAAGAGGTTGTTCTCTATTCTTCCAACCAGCCGGAAATGATTGATGTCCTGTCCCAGCAATTTGAGGCCAAAACAGGTATCAAGGTGATCACCGTGCGCATGGGAACCGGCGAAGCCATGAAGCGCATAGACGCGGAAAAGGGCAAGCCCCTTTGCGATGTTTTCTGGAGCGGCGACCTGTCGGTTCTGAACAACGCCAAGGACAACTTTGCTCCCTACCTTTCCCCGGAAGCGGCCGCCATTCCCGAATCCATGAGGGCTGCCGACAATCTCTGGGCTGCGACCAATGTGCATGTCATGGTTCTGATGGTCAATACCGACCTTATCAAAGACCCGGCCGAAATTCCCACAAAGTGGACCGACCTTTTCGACCCCAAGTGGAAGAACAAGGTCGTTATTGCCAGCCCGGCCAAATCCGGTACGGCCTATGCCCAGGTATTCGGCGTGTACAAGCTCTTCGGCTGGCAGGGCCTTGAAAAACTCGCCCTCAATGCCAGGGAACTGGACAGCTCCGGCCTCATCTACAAGGGCGTGGCTGACGGCGAATTCCCCATTGGCGTCACCCTTGAATATGTTGCCCAGCGGTACATTGACGGCGGCGCGAAAAACATCAAGAGCGTCTATCCTGTCGACGGCGTTATTGTTTCCCCCGAAGGCGCCGCCATGATCAAGGGTTGCCCCAACCCTGAAGAGGCCAAATTATTTATGGACTTCCTGCTCTCCAAAGAAACGGAATCCTATATTTTTGAAAAATACTTCCGCCGGGCCGTGCGCTCGGACGTTATGCCCACGGGCACCCTGCCCGAGTTGAAGGGCATGAACATTCTGGAAATTGACAATGCCGAATCCAAAAGCCTCGAACGCGAGCTTCTCGGAAAATGGCGCAACCTTATACTGAACAAGTAGCCTGCAACCAATAGAGGAACAGGGTCTGCCCTCGGCAGACCCTGTTCCTGCTAGGCAGCAACTGAATTTTTTGGAGATATTTGTGCGCATTACACTTGATTCCATTATCAAGCGTTACGGTGAACATTGTGCGGTGAACAAGGTTTCCCTTGACATAGGTGATGGTGAGTTTTTTACACTTCTGGGGCCAAGCGGCTGTGGCAAAACCACCCTGCTCCGTATGCTGGCAGGCTTCAACTACCCAAACTCGGGCGACATTCTCTTTGATGGCAACTCCATTGTAAAGACCCCTCCTCACCTGCGCGAAACCGGCATGGTATTCCAAAACTACGCCCTCTTCCCGCACCTGACCGTGTCCGAGAATATCAATTACGGGCTCAAAGCCCGCAAAATGCCCGCTGACCAGATCAAAAAACGGGTCAGCGACATTTTGTCCGTGGTGGAACTGGATGGCCTTGAACGCCGTTATCCCAAGGAACTTTCCGGCGGTCAGCAGCAACGGGTAGCCCTTGCCAGGGCGCTGGTTATCCGCCCGCGGGTTCTCCTCATGGACGAGCCTTTGTCCAATCTCGATGCCCAACTGCGAGTGAACATGCGTGATGAAATCCGCCGCATTCAGCTTCGCCTTGGCATCACCACCATTTACGTTACCCACGACCAGGAAGAAGCCATGGCGATTTCAGACCGCATTGCCGTTCTCTCCAGCGGAACAGTGCAGCAGGTGGACACCCCGTGGAACATCTATTACCAGCCGGCCAACCGCTTTATTGCCGATTTCATGGGGGCCTGCACCCTCCTGTCTTTTAAGGCCGGGCGCAGGGAGGGCAACAGAACCTACGGCACAATCAGCGATCAGCCTTTTGCCCTGGCAGGCGCGTCCGTTCTTTCTGCAGAAGAGGCCCTGCTCATGCTCCGGCCGGATTGTATTGATATCGCGGCGCGAGGCGAAAGCGCGGCCACGGAAAACACCTTCCCCGGCATTGTTCTGGAAGGGTGCTTCCTTGGCTCTTATGTCTCGTATCAGGTAGAGGCCCTTGGCATGCGCATGCGGGTGGATGTGGGCAACTCGCGCACCCACCGCCTCATTCCCAAGGGCACGGAAGTCACCCTCTCTTTCACCCCCGAAGCCCCGGTTGTGGTATAGGAATGACAATGCGAACAGTTTCGGTCTGGAACGTCATTCTCTTCGTGGCGCTTTTGATTATCTTTCTTCTCGTGGTCTACCCCATGGGCTCCATTTTTCTGGCAAGCCTGCGTGACCCCTTTACCAATGAACTGACTTCCGCGAACTATACCAGCCTGTTCACAACGCCCTTTTACTGGCGCTGTTTGAAAAACAGCCTGAGCATGGGCTTTGCGGCCGCCTTTTTCAGCGTGATCATAGGCGTGCCCTTTGCCTATTTTACCTCACGTTTCCTCATGCCCCTCACCACCACTTTCCGCACTGTTGCCACCCTGCCCCTTGTGTTGCCTTCCTTCATCGGCGCCCAGGCCTGGCTTTTACTGCTTGGAAAAAGCGGCATAGTCACCACCTTTCTGGCGCCGGTCTTTTCCCTCTTCGGTATGGGGCAGCCCAGTATCTACGGCTGGCACGGCGTTGTGCTCGTATTCACCATGAGCTACTTCCCCTTTGTGGTACTCATGGTTTCCGCGGCCATCAACTCGGTGGACAGTTCACTGGAAGAAGCCGCCCTCAATCTTGGCTCCAGCCCGTGGCGCGTCTTCCGCACGGTAACCCTGCCCGTTATCACCCCGGCCATTGCTTCCGGCGCTCTGATGGTGTTTTGCATGTCGGTTGAAAATTTCGGGGTTCCCTCAATTATTGGCGGAGACTACAAGGTCATTTCCGAGCAGGCATACGCCGAATTCATTAACGAAATGGGCGGCAATCCTTCCATGGCAGGCTCTTTGAGCATCGTTCTGGTTCTCATCACGCTTTTTTTCACTGTCCTGCAAAAAGGCTTTGTGGAACGGAAAAACTACGCCATGTCCAGCTTGCGCCCGCCCATCAAAAAAGAGCTTCCCCCCCTGCGCCTCTGGCTGGCGTGGGCCTACTGCCTCATTGTGGCCCTGGTGGCCCTTATGCCCTTTTTCATCGTATTCTTCGCCGCCTTCACCAAAACCAGTGGCCCGGTACTCTACTACGGCGAATTCAGCATGGACAACCTCGCCCAGGCCATTCAAATCGCGCCCCGGCCCATTCTGAACTCCTTTTTCCTCTCCACCGTGGCAACCATCATCGGCATGCTCTTTGGCGTTGTCTCCAGCTACCTGATTGTCCGGAAAAAGGGTCTTGCGGGCTATACGCTGGACCTCGCCTCCATGCTGCCGCTGATCATCGCCGGTTCCGTACTGGGCATTGCCCTCGCTGCCACCTACAACAGCCCGCCAGTCATTCTCACCGGCACCTGGGGCATACTGGTCATGGCCTACTTTATCCGCAAGGTGCCCTTTTCCATCAAAACGACCTCTTCCCTGCTCATGCAGATAGATCAGTCTGTGGAAGAAGCCTCCATCAACCTTGGGGTGCCCCCGTTCAGGTCCTTCCTGAAAGTGGTCATTCCTACCATGCTCCCGGGAATCATCGCCGGGGCGGTGCTGATGTGGGTAACAATAATTGCCGAACTCAGTTCCACCATCGTACTCTACTACGGCCCGTGGTCCACCATGACCGTGCAGATATACCAGTATATCAGCAGCGGCGACTTTGGCCCGGCTTCGGCCTACGGCTTTATTCTGATCATGTCGGTGCTGGTGCCCATCTTCCTGCTGAACCGCCTGATGGGCCGGGATTTCACAACTTCGGTGTAGCTGTTGACAAAGGACGCGCAGAGCAGCGCCTCTGTTGCACTCTTTCACCGGGCAATGGCTTTGAACCCTGTTCATACACCCTGACAAGGACAGTACCATGCAGGAACTTTATGAAATCATCGTGCATCTTCAGGAAACAAGCCCCCTGAACTGGCTGACGGAACTGGATAATGGCGCAGTATACCAGGAACCCCTGATAGGCATTGCCAGCGGCTTTGACCCCTTGTTCGCCAGCTACAAAACGATAATCGGCGAGTACCATATGACGCCCGAAGAAATACTTCTCCATGAATCGGGCAGGAGCGCGTTGCCGTACATCAGGGGCGAGCTGAGCGTTATCTGCTGGTCTCTGCCTTTCACACAGCACATAAAAAAATCCAATGCCCAAAAGGAGGTATGGGCCTCGGTAAAATGGGGACATGCCTATGATGCTGGCGAGGCTTTCAACAACCTGGTCAGAAACACGCTTAAAGACCATTTCACGAAACAGGGGGTGCTGGCCTCCGCGCCCGTGGCCTCAAAGGAATGGAGAAGAATAGAGAACCTGCCGGGCGGGCACACCTCAAACTGGTCCGAGCGGCACGCCCTGTACGCGGCGGGCCTGGGCACCTTCAGCATCAATGACGGGTTCATAACAGAAAAGGGCATGGCCATGCGGTGCGGAAGCCTTGTGGTCAATAAAAACCTGCCCATAACTGAACGGCGTCACACAAACTACCGGGGAAACTGCCTCTTTGTCTCCAAAGGCATCTGCGGCAAATGCATGGAACGCTGCCCCGCCTTTGCCATCACTGCAAAGGGCCATGACAAGGTACAATGCAAGCAATACAGAGACAGGCTGTTTGGCGATTTTTTACATACAACCTGCGGTCTTGATGTACGCGCGGAATTCTGTGGCCTGTGCCAGACCGGAATTCCCTGTGAATCAACAAATCCGATGAAAACATGAGGCCCCTTTTGCCTCAGATGACCCCCTCCGGCAGACATCCGCAGGCCCATTCAAGCTGAAGGGCCACGCCGCGCTTCGCTTGCGGGAAGGACACTTGCGTGTCCTTCCCGTAAGCATATTGCACGAAGGCAAAATGCGAGCTAAGCTGTGTACCCCTGCATGCCATTGTTCAGCGAGAGGCCACCGCCCGGATACAAGGAGTCGCCTGCGGGTCGGCCACGGCCTGCGCCGGAAAGCCGGATACCCGCCGGAACAGCAACTCTTCACTTGATACTTCAGGTGAAAGCGTCTATTCTTTCCTCTTGCGGTCACATTGCCCGCACAGCGGAGAGGTAGCGAAGCTGGCCGTAACGCGCTCGACTCGAAATCGAGTTAGGGGTTAATAGCCCCTACGTGGGTTCGAATCCCACCCTCTCCGCCAATTTCAATGGGTTACGCTTAATGTGTGACCCATTTTTTTTGCCACTTGACGCACTCTATACGTGATTTTATGCGTGATTGAGTTTGGAAACAGGTGTTTCGGAGGGGTGATCGTCTTCCAGGATGGCAGCAACATCACGGTCAATATCAAGCTCATGCAGATACTTTTCCGTGGTGGATAGATTCTTGTGACCAAGGAACTCTTTTATCTGAAATGCTGTCGCTTTTTTTGAGTCTTTCAGGCGGGTGGCTATATGATGCCGAATACAATGGGCCGTATACCGCTGCACACCTGCCAGTTCACAGAGGTTTGGAATCATTTCGCGCACGTATGGGTAATTCTTTTTGAGTACTACCCTCGTCTTGGGGGAGTAGAACACGTGCGTTTCATGGCGTTCTGCACAATTCCATCGGGCCATGAGGAGTTGGTAAAGTTTTTCCACCATGGAAAGAAAGCGAGGTTCAAGGCTTCCGCCCCTGCGTTTTCTTGTCCAGAGAGTAATGACACGTGTTTCAAAGTTCACATCTTCCCATGTAAGAGCGCAGATTTCTGACAATCTGGCCCCCGTGAAATAGAGGCAGTCAAAAAAATCTCGCTCATTACGTGGGGCCGAAAGCCGAATCTGGCTGATTTCTGCGGAACTTGGCACACTACGGATGAACTTCTCTTCTGGAAAATTCTCGGCAAGCCGGAATGGGTTACGGTGATAGAGGTCTTTTCTGATAGCCCAATTCAGCACAGCCTTGAGCTCCACAATATCTCTGTTGGCGGCTTTGGCACCTTTTTTCGTGTAGCGATTCAGCAGGAAGGAATCTATATCTTGCGGGGTGAGGTCTTCCAAAATAAATGCGCCTCCCATGTGTTCCAGGAAGCGCTTTATTATTGAGGTTTTGCTGACGTAGGTATTGTGCTGGCGACGCGCCTCCATATCATCGAGGTACGCCGTTGCAAGCGGCAAAAAGTCCGTGCCTGTCTTGGCCGGAGCCGGGGAAAGGAACCGTCTTTCTTCTTCCAGCAGCCACGCCTTTGCGTCCTTCTTTATTTCGAACCCCGCCCGAAACGAGACTCTTGCACCGCTCTGATATAATTCCGCCCGGTATCGTCTGCCTTGTTTCGTCTGATAGCTGGATATTCCCATAGTGCACACCTGATTTTTGAATGAGGAACGCCAACACTACTACCGGCTGAAAAACAGCGGTTGCTCGCGTCTTCCCCTCTGTTGGGAAAAAATGAGGCCAGTCCCGCCAATGGTTACGCGCCGTTTCTTCATTGAGACAAAGGATACGACACAATCCCTCAAAGTCGCAAGTGGCGGGCAATGACTCTGTGTTTATGATCATGTTTTCCATTCTCTCTCTCCTGTCCTTCTCTCTTTCGCGCTTGGGGGGGCTACTCAAACCCGCGATAGTACGCGGCGATGTATTGTTCTGGGGTTGCCCGTATCCGCCCGGCGCGTTGGGCAAGGGCGGTAATCACCCTGCATCCTCCAGCTTTGCGAGCTTGGAGCGGCACCGCAACAGAATGTTCTTTAATTCCTTGTCGTCGGCTTTATCTTCCTGTGTGATTTTCTCGCCAACAGTCCTTTTGCAGAACAGTTGCCAGAGGTGTTCCCACCCTGCGGTTGCAACTTGGATAGCCTCCCTCTGCGCCTCGACAATGGCCCGCAGGCGGTCTTCTTCGGGGCGGGTGTTCCAACATGCGATTGTTTCCTCGCGTGTGGCAAACGGAACTGTGCATAGTCCACAAGGGCATGTAACTGCGTACCCCGGAATTTGGTGGGGGTGGAGGATAGGCTCTTTTCCGCAATGGCAGGGTTTCAGTTTTTCCGTCATGGTTATTTTCCCCTTCCTTCACTCGTAAAAAAGAATGTCAGCCTTGCCCCGTACCACCTTCCAGGCCAGCGCGAGGCGGTTCTTCATGGTGTGGGAAAAGCCCCGAATGGAGAGTGTTCGTATCGGGACGCGGAAATCCAGGTAGCCGTCGGCAACGGTGGCATCCTTCACGCGGATGCTCGTTGTCACCTCATCTTTGAAACCTTCCCTGTAGGTGGCAAGGACGTGGGACAGCTTGTATTCCTGGGGCTCGATAGAGACTTCGCGTAAACCAAATTGGTATTTATTCATTGTCGTTCTCCTGCGCGGCCCATTCGAGCCAGGCGGCTATTGCCTCTTGTTTGGTGTATTCTTTCCCTTTATTCATCTCTGCTGGTGGATACCATTCACCGTCAAACTCAGCGATGTGGTCAATCAGCCTATCCCTCTGCCTCTCGGCTTCGGCGGCGCGGGCTTCGGCACTCTTGGCGCGCATTGCCATCCCCTCCGCGTACCCCTGTGCGCGGCCATAATCGGTGGCAATGGTTCCAAGCTCACGGATTGCGGCATCTCTGGCGGCTTCGTCGGCTTCGAGGGCATCGAGCAGGCGCTTTCTGTCGTAATCATGGAAATTTGATGGATGCCGTATATTGGCCCGTTCTTCCGGCGTGATAGTGCTCATAACGGAAACCCCTCATGTTCAGCCCCACAGGAATTGCAGAAGTATATCTTCACATTCCTGTCTGGCTGGTTAAACAGTTTGCATCCGCATTTGCATGAGAAGCTCTGCCCGCCAACAGTCAGCCATGCATTGGGTACATCTGGTACGGATTTCTGCTGGATCGGTGGCTTCGCGCGGTTCCGCTCACCACGCAACCTCTTCACCTCCTCACACAACCCCCGCACCAGTTCGGGCGCGGCGGCGATGAAGGCGGCGTCTTTTGGCCATGTCTGCCTAGCTATCCAAATGGACTTATTAATAATTACTACGCTAGCATTGGTGTTGTGTATCATCTCAACTTCCCACTCCCCCGGCGTAATCCCCGCAAGCAGGGTTTTAGCGCGGTCGATGATGTCTTCTGTGGTGGTCATGATTCTTCCTCCGGCTGCACAACGAGTCTTATGCTCGCCCTGTTCCTCTCTGCGTATATCCGCGTCACAGTGCCATCTTCGCCAGTGCAGGCATAAGCGCAGTCTTTGTGATCGCTTTTTATAAAGTCCCGATACGCTACGCCGAGAGCCCGCCAAACGTCTGCGTTTTCTCCTACATTGTGGATAATAACCTTCATTGCCTTTCCCAGCCTTTAGTGTTTAAAGTGACATCAAACTTGCAAGAGTTTTGCCCTGCGCTTGTAGCAAAGGGCACGGCCCCTCTTCCACAGCAGGGGCCTTTTTTATCCGTAATGCGCCGCCATAATGCAGCGGCCTATTTCGTATACGAGTTGCGGCACGACCGCGTTTCCGAGGGCATTGTTTCGCTCCAACCTGTGGGAAACCCCATGTACCACTCTAGCCACTCCGGGTTGACGTTCCCACCATTGCCGCGCGAGAAATTGCTTCTCTCTTCTTCGGTTATCAAATTCGCTTCGCAGAGCCTCTTCAATTTGCGAAAGTTTCCGCTCCCCCCGCAAAGTGTTGCGCCCCTCGTTGCTGTGGGCCAAAATCCACACGCGGTCACGCCGTTGCCATGCGCCGACGGTACAAGCTGGTATAATTCCCGGCCCAACGGCGTAACCTTGCGCTTCAAGGTCGTCACACACGCTGTCGAGACCAAGCCGCACATGCCCTGCAACATTTTCAAACAGGCACCAAGTGGGCCGGACACTGGCAATGATTTGTCGGATATAAGGCCAGATGTGCCGGGGGTCGTTTTCGCCTTGGCGGTGTCCGGCGAGACTGAACGGCTGGCAGGGGTAGCCTCCGCAAATAAGGTCAACTGCTGGTACGTCTTGCGGGGCAAGGGTTTTGATGTCGCCCCACCTTGGCACGTCAGGCCAGTGCTTTTGCAGTACTTTGTTACAGTATTCATCAATTTCTACCTGTCCTTTGCAAACCATTCCGGCCCATTCAAGGCCGAGGCTGAAACCGCCGATTCCCGCGCATAAATCCAAGAACGTCATCCTGCCCTCTTTACCTTCCGTCCAATCCCTGCTACTCACGCCCCATGCTCACCATCATTAAACACATCCTCGACGTCCTCTTCCCCAGGTATAAGCGGCAATGCCCCCACTGCGGTGGCGGTAAATGCTTTGGGGTGTGTGGGTTAGTCAAAGACAAATAATTTAAGAAATGTTAATTATTTCAGCATATTACTAGAACGGCACATCTTGCATTTCGCTTACTTCCGACGGGAAAGCGGGCCCGTACTGCTCTTCTCGCTGGCGCGGGGCTTGCGGCTGGCTAGGCTGGCTCTGTGCCTGGTTCGGTTGGCCCTGCTGGAAGTCCAGTTCGCGCACGATAATTTCAACGGTGCGTTGCTTTTGCCCATTGCAATCTTCGTACTCTCGGCCCTGGTACTCGCCGGAAATCATGACGGGCTTTCCCTTTGACAGGTGCGGCACAAGGCTTTCGCGTTTCCACAACACGCAGTTGATAAAGTCGGTGCGTTTGTGTTCGCCGAAACCTGCGTCAACAGCGATACGGAACGTGCATACCGATGTTCCGTTGGTCGTCATCCGGCTTGTGGCGTCAGCGACAATGCGCCCGGAAAAAATGCAAATGTTCATCCCTTCATCTCCTTAAAATCAACGGAACAGGTCAGGCAAAGGCTTCTCAGGTGGGCGTATGCAACTTTGATAGCGTCCGCATTGGCCCGGTCATAGGTTGCCGTAATAACCATGGCCTTCACTTCCCTTACGGATTCTTCCTGCACTGGCGGTTCCGGCATCTCGATCCAGTGAGGCTCTTCCTTGACGGGTTCCGGTGCTGGCTCAACTGGCTTGCGCCGCTCATCTTCCCTGCTGTACGCATCTGCAATGGCCCGCATAACTTCCGACAAGGGAATATTCAGGTCTTGCAGGTGCGCGAATTGCGAGAAGGTAAATTTGTATTCCCGTTGGGCGTTCATGGCCTCGCAGTGCTGCTCAATGGCGACAACACGGTCTTGTTTTGCCGATTCGAGCGCGACCTTTTCTTCCTGTGCTTTCTTGTGGGCAAGGATAATGGCCTGTATCTCGGCGGTAACAACCTTGTCTTTGGCGGTTTTGTTGAGCCAGCTTTCCTGAATAGGGATATTCAGGTCATTGCAACCGTGTTCGTCTTTCAGGAAGTCTATCGAAACCTGCACAGCGGCCCGTCGGCTGTTGCGCTCGCGCTCAATATGAGCCTTCACCTGGTCGTCAAGAAAAGTGCGCGTATCCAAGACCTGTTTTTCGAGCTTCTTCACCTTTTCTTCAAAGTCTTTGATAGGGTCTGATACGCGGGAAACAGCATCCTTTCTGGCATCGGCAAGGCTCTTTGCCAGCTTGTTCAACCCCGCCATTTCATCTTTGATTGCAGGTACATCATCTTCTTGCACAACCAAGTCAGTGTAGGTTTCTGTAATGCCAGTGATTCTGGCTTCCAGTTCTTCAAAGTTCAGGCTGATAACTGGCGGGGTAAATTGCAGGGCTGGCAAAAGTTCTTGCTGTGTCATGGTTAAAATCCTTCCTGTTTGGCGGCTTCCTGAATGAACGCCTCAAATTCCTTGTACATTGCAACAACAGCGGGACGGTCAGGGTGGTCTTTTGCAAGACAGAGGTCGTCAGCCGCTTTTAAGAGCTGTTCGGGCGTGGTGCATTTGTTAAAGGTGGCGCGGACTGACTCAAGGTTGATACGCACGGGGCCTGGGGTGCCGCCATACTGCTCTGGCGCGTCCTCAATATCCTGGGTGAAAGAATCGCTGGCAGCGGTATTCGTGAGGATAGCGTCAACAAAGGCGCGTTTCTTCGCCATCTTGAGGCAGGTATTATACATATTGGCAGGGTCTTGCCCCCTGCGCATGAATTTGCTTTCTTTTGTAGAGCAAGAGCCAATACCTTGGCCGACATGCCCACCGCTCGGACGGTGAGTGAGGTTGCAGGTTATGAAGTATTCCCTGTGCCCTTCTCCCATTTCAGTTGTGCTGATTTCATAGTTTGAGGCGAACTGAAACGCCAACGCAAGAACCTCTGCCCCTGGCTTCAAAAGAGTAGGCTTGTCTCCACATCCAGGTATTTTTCCGTAATGATGGTTCTTTTTCATAACAGCGGACATTGCCTCGCGGACAATGGCGACTTGCATTTTGAGACTGTCTGCACGCAGCGCAGCCTCTTGCATCAGCTTCCCTTGGGCACCGCCCTGTGTTGCTACCAATGCCTGTGACATTTCTATTCTCCTGTCTCTTCGTACTCGTTATACCCGCCACAATTCGCGCTGTTCGCCCGTCTTTCATCCGGGTCAACGTCATAATAGCCTTCGTGGTCGGCCTGGCACAAAATCTGGTCGAGGTCGGGGTAGTCGTAGTCGATAGGCATTACGCGGCCTCTCTTTCGCGCCGAACGCTGTTTTGCCAGAAGAATGCAATCCACTTTCCCACCACGTTATCGAATGCAATGTAGGCGTTCTCGTGGTAGGTTTGCTCGATGTACCGCATGGCCTCGGCGCGAGTTTCAAACATTGCTTCTGCAATGCAGCACTCAGACACAAAAAAATTGTCTGTGTAGGTATCCCACCCGCCATTAAACCACCAAAAAACCTTGCTGTAATTCATTCCCCAACCCTCCTAGAAAGTTTCCAGCCCGGTCAGCAGGGCCAAGAAGCATGTTGCCAACAAGCCAAGAATCCAACGCCGTACCATGGGCACAACCTACCTCCTCAGCGACCACGGGTAGTCAACGCCCGGCACAAGGCCATATTCCGCTGACAGCTCGTCGGCGGTCATGGGGCGGGCGTCCTCTTCTTCCGGCGTCTTCGGCTCGGGCCTGAAGAAGCCCTGACGGTCTGCCTGAAGCTGCAACCTGAAAAGCTCGGCCTGCGACATTGTGCGCGGTGTGGTGGGTGCCTGGGTCATGGTGTTGCTCCTGCCGTTAAGAAAAAAGAAAACTCGCCGCAGGGTACTTCCCTACTGGCGAGTCCAGAATTGATTAAAAACGAATCAATGTCAAGAATAATTTTGATTCTTTTTTAATCAAAGAGTGATTTTATTTTTATCCCAAAAAATAACCCGGCCATAAGAACATTTCCAATGACCGGGCCTCCTGCTATAAAGGCGTATCGTCAACCGATTAACAGGAGAAATTTTGATGTTCAATTATCTTGTTGCTTATTCCATTCAAAATCCACGAACTTACGCCGCTATCAGCAAAGAAATTGAAAGAAGTTGCCCGCGCTACGTTAATATCTTTGAAACGCAGGTGTGGTTTGTTTATTGTCCTGCCCCTTCTTCTGCCAGCTTGTTACAAGGATTCGTTCCTTACCTTGAAAAAGGTGACAATATCATTGTTACTCGAATGACGGACGAAGCTGATTGGTGGGGAGAACTCGTCAAGCAAGATTGCCCGAACTGGTTTCCTGAGTCTGCTCAGCGACCTGGCCACCATAACAGGTAATGCTTTGGTATTCAGTTGTCGGATACCACTTATCAAGGAATGACTTCAAGTCAGCCTCAAACTCTTTGTCTGTGTCGCTGTTCCTGTAGCTGGTTGAAAGAAATATTCCGTTTTCCAGTCGCTCTACACGGCTACACTGGTAATCAATAAAAATACCGCCGTCTATCACCTTACCCTTTCGCATTCACCCTCCGGCCCCTCAAGAGAGGGGCTTTTATTTTCCCCGGCCTATTTTGGCTTATTCAGCTTAATCAGTTTGATTTCAGAGCATACTTCCGATGGCTCCCTTCCGAGAGCTTCGCAGATTGCCCAAAAATCACCGAACTTGAGACGCTGCGGCTTGCCATGCCCGCGCTTGATTCGCAATGCCTGGATCTTCATGCGTGGGTTCGGCTCGCCAGTGTACGCCTTTTCGCCCAAAGCGGCTTCGGAAAGTTTTTGCTCTTTCCTTTCCTCGTCAAATATTTCCATTGCCAATCGTTCAATTAACACCATTTTCTCCGTTTCCATGCGTACCTCCTTTTAATGAGGAGCGTAACGCAAAAAAAGAATCATTGGATGTGGTAAAAATTTCGCTTTACATCTGATTCGATTTTACGCTATTTGTGACTTGTTTGCAACACGCTCTTTGACAACCGACCCCGCAACTTCCGTAAACCCGTGCAGGTCGCTCCCGGTGAACAACCAAGAGCCTGTACAGTGCCGGAATAGGGACACCGGATAGAATCCGGGCGTGAGTAGACGGCGTTTCGACCAACTCACGAAACCTTTTCTTTTTTGGTGGCCGCGACACTCGCCAAGCCGATTGTTCCACCTGACAGCCCTGTGTGCCTTTTCATTTCGTCGCTAATGCCCGAACTGGCAAGGAATCCTTGCTGGTTCAATAAATTCAAGCTGTTTCTATTTTGTTGCAAAGGTTCAACTGGTGACGGCGTGTCACCGGTTCAGCTGGTCTCAAAATGTAACCGACTCAAAACCTTGCTTTGCTAGACTTTGCCAAACATAGCCTTACAGGACCCCGCCTTGCGCCGCAGCGCAAAATCCTATGCGGCCTTCTTCCCGGCCTTCTGAACCTTCCAGCCGGTGATCGCGAACTTTCCAAACGGGCCTTTTCTGGCTGGCCTGAAATCTCCAAGCCCAACCTTTCGGCCTGCGTCCTCAACAATTTCCCGCACAAAGTCGGGGTGAAACATATCGTCGTCCACTTCCAGCGTGAAATCACAGCCCCAAGAATCGAGGCGCGGCCTGTGGCACATGATGCGCCCGCCAGTGGCAGGG
>JGI994J12354_10003659_pt1 | contig 14236 bp, 10 predicted proteins | sample IntmicLarv3ML3BL_FD_12354 | JGI IMG/M metagenome (IMG submission 12354)
CCAAGGGATTTCAACATGATCACATCCAGCGCAAACGATCGTTTCAGCTTATCGTTTGCCATGGCGTGCCCGCCGTATTTGATAACGAATGTTTTCCCTGCAAAACGCCTGATATATGGCAACGCCTCCATAAGGGTGTTTGCCTTGCCAATAAGGTATTCCATAGCGTATTCCTCTACCCAGACTTGAAACGGCTTATATCGCCAAAGAAACTAAAAAAACTGCCATCAGAAAGATGGCAGTTTAGCGCAAAAAATGTAAAACCTCAAAAAAATTATTGATTAACCGTTTCTTTTGGAGACTATGCGTTGAGTCCTTACGTCAAGAGTTTGGAAAGAACATTTTCAGCGCCAGACAAGGCCTCGGCCAGCGCTTCCGGGCGGTTACCGCCCGCCTGAGCCAGTTCCGGTTTCCCGCCCCCGCTTCCGCCTATCGTCGGCGCAAGCTTCTTCACCATATCTCCGGCTTTGACGGTGGAGCTCAGTTTTTTAGTCACCGCCACCAGCAAATTTGCCTTGCCTCCAATGGTAGCGCCCAAAACGACAACGCCCTCTCCCATTTTATCCTTCAGCAGATCGGAGAGATCGCGCAACGCCTTGACGTCCTCAACCCCCGCTTCCGTAGCCAACAGTTTGATTCCTTTCACATCCACCACACGAGAGAGCAGAGCCCCCGATGCGGCGGAGTTAAGTTTGCCCTGCAGAGACTCAAGCTCGCGTTGCAACTCCCTCTGGCGGGCTATAAGTTTTTCCAAATGTTCCGGCAAGCTTCCAGTATCCGCCTTTAGCATCGCGGCCATGGATTTCTGCTCGTCCTCCAACCCGGCAACATAGCTAAGCGCCCCGGTTCCCGCCTGAGCTTCGATGCGTCTCACCCCAGCGGCGATACCAGTTTCAGACAGAATTTTGAACAGACCAATATCTCCACTGGCATGCACGTGGGTGCCGCCGCACAATTCCTTACTGACGCTGCCTATTTCCACTACGCGCACGGTATCGCCGTACTTCTCGTCAAAAAGGGCAGTGGCCCCGGACGCGATAGCCACTTCTACATTCATCTGTCTGACGGTGACTCGGTCATTACTCATAATAAAACTATTGACCAGGTTCTCGACTTCTCTGATTTCACTGTCTGTCATGGCTTTGAAGTGAGTAAAATCAAACCGGAGGCGATCATGACTGACAAGCGAGCCGGCCTGTTTCACATGTTCGCCGAGTACTTTTTTCAAAGCAGCTTGCAAAAGATGGGTTGCGGTGTGATTACGCGCCGTCGCCATCCGCTGAGAACAATGTACCCTGAGATCGGCGTCTGCCCCTTTTCTGATGGTTCCTTCCTTGACAATAGCGTGATGCACGATCAAATCAGGATAGGGGCGGCTGGCGTCAACAACTTCCAGACGAGCGTCTCCGCTTAAGATATCACCGCTATCCCCTTTTTGGCCTCCTGATTCGCCATAAAAAGGAGTTGATTTGGTAATAACCTCCACCGCGTCGCCGGGAGAAGCAAAATCCGCTTCCACGCCATTTTTAAGAAGAAACAGAATCGGCGATACAAACGAACCGCCAGCGTAGCCCAAACCGCTACCCACATCGTAGCCCACAAATTCGCTGCGCAAACCGCAGGAGTGGAGTTTTTTGTAAATAAGGCCTATTCCCTCGGAACCCGATCCTTTCCAGTGTTCCCGAGCAAGCTCCCGCTGACGTTCCATACAGGTTTCGAAACCGGCTTCGTCGATATTAAAATCCTCGCTTGCCACGATATCAGCCGTTAGATCAATAGGGAATCCATACGTATCATACAATTTAAAAAGGACGTCGCCTGGAATGAGGTTTGACCCCGCTTTGCGAAGTCGGGTCACTTCGTCGTTCAGAATCGCCAGACCACGATCCAAGGTTTCGGCGAACCGCTCTTCCTCCGCCAGAACAACCTTTTTGATGTATTCCTCGCGTTCAAGCAAATCCGGATAAGCGCCAGACATCATATCGCACACCGCATCAACCATAAGACACAGCGCGGGTCCGGTAAAACCGAGCATTTTGGCGTGTCGCGCAGCCCTGCGCATAATACGGCGCAGAACGTAACCGCGTCCCTCGTTGCTGGGCAAAGCTCCGTCGCAGATCAGAAAGGTAACCGCCCTAGCGTGGTCGGCGATAACCCTCATGGAAACATCGTCGCGATCCAAAGCTCCGTACTGTTTTCCCGACAAGCGTTCCACATGACGTATAATTCCCTGTAGCAAATCGGTGTCATAATTACTGAGGACTCCCTGCATAACCGCGGCAATGCGTTCAAGTCCCATGCCTGTATCCACCGACGGCCTCGGTAACGGAGCCATGGAACCGTCCGAAGAACGGTTGAACTGCATGAAAACATTGTTCCATATTTCCATGTAACGATCACAGTCACAACCAACCGTACAATCCGGGGCGCCGCATCCGGCGGCCGGGCCCTGATCATAGAAAATTTCCGAGCAGGGGCCGCACGGGCCAACATCACCCATAGACCAAAAATTATCCTTTTCGCCAAAGCGGAAAATGCGATCAAGAGGCACACCTTCCTGCTCATGCCAGATATCGGCGGCTTCCTGATCATCTTTGTACACCGACACGTAGAGACGGTTTTTATCAAGTTCCAAGTCCTTTGTCAGAAATTCCCAGGCAAAGGCAATGGCTTCTTTTTTAAAATAGTCGCCAAATGAAAAATTTCCCAACATTTCAAAAAAAGTATGGTGTCGCGCCGTACGTCCCACATTTTCCAGATCGTTGTGCTTACCACCCGCGCGCACGCATTTCTGCGAACTGCATGCGCGGGTATAATCCCGCTTTTCAAGGCCGAGAAAACAGTCCTTGAACTGATTCATACCCGCGTTGGCGAACATAAGAGTCGGATCATTTTTTGGAATGATACCCGAACTGGAAACAACCGTATGCCCACGGTCGGAGAAAAACTTCAGAAACCTTGCGCGTATTTCGTTGCCTGTCATCTGTCGTCCCTGTTGTTTATTTATCTTAAAATCACGATTCTTCCGCTTTCATGGCGCGTAACGCCACAGCTGCAGAAAAACCGCGGCGACACAAAAAACCAAAAACCCTGCGTTTTTCACCGTCGCCAGCCAAGGAAAAGGAAAATTCCGAAAAACGACGTTTTAGCATAGATAGCGCGTCGCCGTCTTCGTTGCGTTCTCCCATAATTTCGTCCAACGTTTTCGAAACAACAGCTCCGGGGATACCGCGGCGTTTCAGCTCCAAACAAAGACGACTGCCATAGTAACGTCCCGACTCCATCGCGGATTCGGCAAAACGTCTGGCAAAACGTCCGTCATTAATCCAGCCTTCCAACTCCAAAGCAGAAACCGCCGCTTCCAGATCTGGTTCGGCAAAACATCTGTCGCGCAACTTCTGTTTGAGGCGCGCCACAGAGTAATCACGTCCCGTAAGAAGTCTCAAAGCGTATTGCCTCGCCCCTGCAACCGAAGAAATTTCAGAGCTTTTCGATTTTGAAGTCGTCTGTTTCTTGTGACGTTCCATTTTCCTCATGCTCAAAATCATCCCAAGAAGAGTCGGACGTTGAGGAAATTCCCGAAACTTTCAGAGCAAAATCATCCGGATTCGAGGATTGCCTCAAGGCTTCCTCATAGGTGATCATTTTTGTCGTAAATAGCTTCATGAGCGATTGATCGAACGTCTGCATACCGTAGGAGACAAATCCCTGGGATATGGCTTCTCCCAACTGCTTAGTCTTATCCTTGTCGTCTATGCATTCGCGAACGCGGGCGGTTCCCAACATGACTTCAACGGCCGGCACGCGACCTAGCTTGGTCTCCGCGCGCGGAACTAGACGCTGAGATATAACGCCCTTTATTACAGATGAAAGCTGCATGCGAACTTGGCGTTGGTGATATGGAGGGAATACGCTGATAACCCGGTTTATGGTTTCGGCAGCGTCTGTCGTATGGAGCGTCGACATGACAAGATGCCCGGTTTCCGCCGCAGTCAGGGCCGTCTCGATGGTCTCGTAATCACGCATCTCGCCAACCAGGATAACATCGGGATCTTGACGCAACGCGGATTTAAGCGCGTTGGAGAAGGTCGGAGTATCGGTGCCCACTTCCCGTTGGCTGATAATGCATTTGTTATCGCGATGTAAATATTCCACGGGATCTTCAATGGTAATTACGTTAGCGGTGCGAGTCTGATTGATTTCGTCAATCATGGCGGCCAAGGTACTGGATTTTCCCGAACCGGTTGTTCCGGTTACCAGAATGAGTCCGCGCTCTTCAGAACACAATTTTTTGATTACAGGAGGAAGATTCAGTTCTTCTAACGTAGGGACAGTAAACGAAATCGACCGAAACACCATCGCAACCGTTCCCCTCTGATGATAGACATTGACCCTGAAGCGGCCTAACCCGGGGACTGCGTAACCCAAATCCACTTCGTAATATTCTTCGAAAATACGGCGTTGGCGATCATTCATCATTGACTGAGCCATCGCGCTGACGACATCGGGCGGAAGCCTTGGGGCGTTAGGGACAGGATGCAATCGCCCGTTAATGCGCACAACGGGCGGCAAACCCGTTTTAATATGAACATCCGAGCCTTTGGCCTTGACCGCAATGGTAAGCATCTCGTTCAGATCCATCGACTACCTCCCACTTTTATTCATATTCTATTCTTTTTCATTAACAGAAGGTCTTACCAGTTCCATAAGTTTGTTTTCGATCTCGGCGAGTATTTCCGGATGCTCGGCCAGAAATATCCGACAATTTTCGCGTCCCTGGCCGATTCTCTCCTTATTGAAAGAATACCAGGCCCCGCTTTTATCAATTATGGATTTTTCTACAGCCAGATCAAGCATATCGCCAATACGAGAAATTCCTTCGCCATACAAAATATCGAATTCAACCTCTCTGAACGGCGGAGCAACTTTATTTTTGACCACTTTAACCCTGGTGCGAGAACCTATAACATTATCCCCTTGTTTCAAAGTGGCGATCTTGCGGATGTCCATACGCACGGAAGCGTAAAACTTGAGCGCGTTTCCGCCGGTTGTTGTCTCTGGATTTCCAAACATAACCCCAAGCTTCATCCGAATTTGATTGATAAAAATAACGCAGCAATTGGATTTGGAAATTATACCAGTCAACTTGCGAAGCGCCTGAGACATCAGACGAGCCTGTAAACCCATATGAGAGTCTCCCATCTCGCCTTCAATTTCAGCTTTCGGAACAAGGGCGGCAACGGAATCTATTACCAGCACATCAATGCCGCCGCTTCTGACAAGAGTCTCGGCGATTTCCAGCGCCTGCTCGCCGGTATCAGGCTGCGAAACCAGCAAATCATCGGTCTTCACCCCCAATTTTCGAGCATATCCGATATCAAGGGCGTGTTCGGCGTCGATAAACGCCGCAATACCGCCAAGTTTCATTGCTTCAGCCACAATATGAAGGGCAAGGGTCGTTTTACCCGAAGATTCCGGCCCGTAAATCTCAACGACTCTGCCCCTTGGCACACCCCCCACTCCCAGCGCTAGATCAAGCGATATGGAACCCGTTGGTATCGCTTCGACTCCGGGCAAAACATCATCGTTGCCCAGTCGCATAATCGCGCCTCTACCAAACTGTTTTTCAATCTGGCTCAAGGCAAGTTCGATAGCTTTGTTCTTCTCCGGGAATGAGTTATTTTCCGGCATGTTTGCCTCCTGATGGACATTGAACTACATAATAAACAAAGAGTTAAAAAATAGCATATGTGGCAGGAGCGCCGCAAGATATAACTGGACGCGCATTACAACGTAAAAACTTTGCCGAGAGGCTATTTTTTAATAAAGCTATTGCCATGATTTTACGATGTATTGTAGCATATGTATTTCAATAATAATCGGCTTGGTATTGGCCTTACTTTAAGATCGGATTGTGATATGAGATTCTCTTTCATGCTAGCGTTTACTTTTCTTTTCCCAGCGAACCTTTTATACGCAAATGTGCATGAAACCGCTATGGACGACATGCTGTCGCGACAATACGAATTTTCCCGAAAATTAACCGACGGCGGCGTTTATATTAGAGGTCTCTCTCCCGAAACCGAAAACAATCTGGGACTAAGTAAACTGGTACAGCTTGAAGGTAGCGGCCTGCAAACTTTTGAAAAAAGCCATGTTACGCCTACATTCTCGCATAACGCAATAAATTCATCTTATTTTGCTTCATTGTGGATGGAAAGACGTTCGGCCACCGCTTCCCAAGAAGCGGGCAATTCTAAGGAAGAAACTTTGGAAGCCCGGCCTGATGCCCATCAGAAAGAAACAGACAGCGCGCAGAAGCCAGTTAATGAAACGGAAGAATCTTTTTTCCCAGAACACGTAATTTCTTCAGCGCTTGTTGGCAACGCTGATATTTATATCGCAAAAAAAGGAGATTCTCTACGATTGGTCGCCGCAAAACTGGGGGTAAGTAGACGCCATCTGACCCAAATGAACAGTCTGGATCCGGCAGAACCTTTAAAAGAGGGACAGGAGCTTAGATACAACAACCTCAAGATCATACCCATGCATATACCTAATGGCATCATCATAAACATTCCAGATCGCACGCTTTATCATTTTAAAGAAGGCAAACTCGCCTCATCGGTTCCTGTTGCGTTGGGCGTACCCCAAAAAGGGTCTGATTTTAACTGGATGACGCCAACCGGCAAATTCAGGATTGTATCCAAACGTAAAGATCCCGCTTGGTACGTCCCCCGCTCCATACAGTCCGAGATGGAAAAGAACGGCCAAGAGGTCATAACAGTCATGCCTCCCGGCAAACAAAATCCGTTGGGCAGATACGCCATTACAACATCATTGCCCGGCATCCTGATACACAGCACAACAAGACCCGCTTCCATTTATAGCTATGCAAGCCACGGCTGCATCAGAGTTTCCCCAGAACGGATGGTACATCTTTTCAATGAGGTAAAAACAGGCTCGCCGGGCGAAATTATTTATCAGCCGGTCAAATTGGCAATCACCGAAGAAGGTAGGATTTTTCTCGAAGTTCATAAAGATGTGTACGGCAGAAGCGGCAGATTGCAAAACATCGCTAAACAGCTTATCAAAAAACATAATGTTGAGTACAACGTTGATTGGAACAAAGTCGAACAAGTGGTAAAGGACAAGACCGGCTTGGCCGAAGAAATTTCCCAAATTAAATGATACGGGACAAATCCGGGAACACCGAAGCCGCCTAAAAACCTAGCAAATATCCCCCTCTGCTCACAAGAAGGTCAATCCGGCTCGTCATAATCATCATCCCACCTGCGCCTGATAGCTTCCGGTTCTTCGCCATAGCCCTCAGGTTCGGTTCCCACTATGAAACATTCCATTCTCGCGCCTGGAGAGCCCGCCGCGGCAAGTCCGCCTGTGCGAGGATTTATCAGAACGAAATTTACATTTTCCGGGGCCTCGAAGTCTTCCACCGGCAACCCGACAACCGCCTTCTGCATGAATTCCGCCCAGATCGGCGCGGCGGCCTGACCGCCGGACACACCAAATCCCAAGGAACGTTCCTGGTCATATCCAACCCATACGCCCGTAGTCAACTGAGGAATATACCCCACAAACCATGCGTCTTTCTCGCTGTTGGTCGTCCCGGTCTTCCCCGCCACCGGACGGCCTATCATGTAGGCCCGGCGCCCGGTTCCACTTGAGACCACGCTCTGCATCAGATTTGTCATGACATACGATGTTTCGGGAGATATGACCGGAATCGGGAACGGTTCAACGGTTTGTTCCAAAATAACGCCATCGCTACTCGTAACTTTCGTAACAAACGATACGGGAAAATAAATGCCTTTATTGGCAAAGACCGAATACGCCGATGTTAATTCCATTGGAGAAACAGAGGCGGCTCCCAGAGCCAGAGACAAATTGGGCGGAATATTGGATGTAAAACCAAACCTTTTAGCATACTCCGCCGCGTATGGCGCTCCAATTTGATCCATTATTTTAACGCTGACAACATTTATGGAACGAGTCAGGGCTTCGCGCATGGTTACCGGACCCCTGAAAGTTCCGTCATAATTCTTCGGTTTCCAGAGTCCTCCCGCGCCGTTAGGATACTCGACTTCTCTATCTTCAATAATTGTAGCCGGAGTCAAATTCTTATCCAGCGCAGCGGAATAAATAAACGGCTTAAAGGCCGACCCGGCGTTTCTTCTGGACTGCATGGCGCGGTTAAATTGGCTTTTCCGGAAATCGTAACCGCCGACCATGGCCTTGACAAAACCGCCGCGCGGATCGATTGCAACAAGAGCGGCCTGAACTTCTGGAGTCTGATCAAGAGCAAACTGGGCGCCCTCGCCATTCGTTTCGGCAGCCAAAACCATAACTTCGATAACCGAGCCAAGCGACAACGTTTTTTTGCTCTTTGTCGGCGGATCATAACTGTCGATCAGAGTGAGCCGACCGGCCCAAGCCATATTTTTTCTCGTCAGGACGCCTTTGCGATCCCCCACTCGAACAAACGCTTCGCCTTTTTTGGGATTCACTCCGACAACAACCGCCTGATACGTCGCGTCCGGTTTCAGAGTAGACGAATCAATACTCTCCTCAACTTTTTTGCAGAAACCCTCCACTTCCGATTTGCTCAAGTATTTTTCCGGGCCGCGGAACCCTTGGCGTTTATCTAGCGTCTTCAGACCTTTTCTGACGCTTTCATACGCCGCGCGTTGCATGTTGGCGTTCATGGTTGTGTATATTTTAAGACCCCCTTTGTAAAGTTGGTCCTTACCATATCTACTTTCCAGCTCGATCCTTATGGCTTCCAGAAAATAAGCGGATTCGTCATTATTTACCTTTTTCATGGACTGAATAGAAATGGGAGTGTTTCTGGCGCGATCCGCTTCCGCGCGGGTGATATAAGCTTCTTCAACCATCTGGGTCAAAACGTAATTCTGGCGCGCGCGCGCCTTCTCAAAATGTTTGATGGGCGAATACGTATTCGGCGCTTTGGGGAGGCCAGCCAGCATGGCCATTTCAGCCAGATTAAGCTGATCTACATTTTTTCCAAAGTATGTTTCCGCCGCTGCCTGTACGCCATACGCTCCGCCTCCCAAATAAATCTGGTTGAGATACAGATAGAGAATTTCGTCTTTGGTAAACCTCTCCTCTATCCGCTTTGCCAGAATCGCCTCTTTAATTTTGCGGTTAAAGCTCTTCTCCGGATTCAGCAGCAGGGATTTCGTCACCTGCTGGGTAATGGTGGACGCCCCCTCTTTTTTTCGCATGTATATAACGTTTTTTAGCGTCGCTCTGACGACCCCCAAATAATCAATTCCCTTATGGGCATAGAAAGTGCCATCCTCCGCCGCCACAAATGCCTGAATCAGCTTGCGCGGCATGCGATCTACCGGAACGACTATGCGACGTTCAAAATAAAACTCGCCCACAAGAGTCCCGTCATCACCGAACAACTGGGTTACAACGGGCGGTTTATAGTCAGCCAGACGGTTAATCCTGGGCAAACTGGACAGCAAATAAAAAGCATAACCGGCAACCGCAAAAGCAGCCACTATGACCAGCATCCCCAAAAATAGCGCCAGCAGGGTAAGAATGTTTCTTGTAGTTTTTCTCGGCGGAAGTCTTCTATTCATACCTACACCTTTTCATGTTGCTCCGTGAGAAAGGGTCTTTTCTTTACGTTCTCTGTTCGGTAATAAATAACGCACATCAAACGGAGAATTCAAGCGGAATAGCCAGATAAACGACGGTAGTTAAGAATGACAACGTAAAAACCGGTTATTCCGCCGAGCGTTCAAGATATTCCAGCAAGTTGGCAATATCCGCCGGGAGTTCTGACGTAAATTCGAGGTAATTCCGAGTAACCGGATGGACGAAACCAAGTATGCGGGCATGAAGCGCCTGTCTCTCAAGCTCGCCGATAAGCTTACGGAGCTTCCCGTCGGATATATTGTTGATTCTCCCCCCGTCCGGATAGAGAGGATCGCCTAACAGCGGAAAACCAGCTTCTGTCATATGAACGCGAACCTGATGTGTCCGCCCGGTTTCAAGTCTAAGTTCCAGCAATGAAATCCTAGTAAACCTGCGCAGGACTCTCCAGCGTGTTATGGCGCGCTTGCCGCAGCTGGCTTTTCCCGAAAATCGCATACGTTCTGTCGGATGACGCCCAATAGTTCCTTCCACCCTGCCTGAATCGGATTTTGGAGAACCATAAACAAGGGCGTTGTAAATACGCTTAATGGTATGAGCTCCGAACTGGGCGGACAAATCACGATGAGCCCGGTCGTTTTTCGCCGCCACCATAACGCCTGAGGTTCCCTTGTCCAATCGGTGCACTATGCCTGGGCGCAACTCGCCTCCCACACCGGAAAGATCTGTACAGTGGGACAACAGCGCGTTCACCAAAGTTCCGGAAGAGTTCCCAGCGCCCGGATGCGCCACCATTCCGGCGGGCTTATTGACAACAACCACGTCAGCGTCCTCAAAAAGTACGTCAAGGGGAATGGGTTCTGGCAACGGAGTCGCCGCTATGGGTTCTGGAATATCGATGGAAATCAGATCGCCGCATCTCAATTTCAAAGACGAACGAACCTGTTTGTCGTTTACCAAAACATTCCCAGACTCAATCAAACGCTTAATTGCTGAGCGGGTCTCGCTCGGCAATGCGCGACAAATGAAATGATCAAGCCTAAGCGATTCTGTATTTTCTGGAAATTCTAGAATCAATAATTACCTGCGCTTATAGAACGTGATACCAAAAGAAAAGGCGCGCCATCCACCTATTTGGGAAGGCACGCCAGAACCGTAAAACATCATGCGCCGCATGGACTACCAGATGGAAGACTGTATTTTTCCAGCGCGCTTGATAAGCACATCAACTAGAGCCAGCTCATAAATGCGCTCTGGATTCAGTCCGGAAGCAACTCGCGAAAAGAAGTGCTGTCGGCCTTCCTCAATCTGTTCCTTAAGCGTATCAAAAATATCATCGTTTTTGATGCCGCTTTCCACTCTTTCCGTATTGTAGATAGCCACGTCGGAAACAATCGCTCTGGCAAGGCGTCTGGCTTGTTCGGGATTCTCGATCAAATTCGTCATGGGCGCTCTTTCCTAAAAAAGTTGTTGGTATCGCACTATACGCCTATCTTGGGCGTATCGCAAAATAAATGTTCGCATCGCCGCGCCGAACAAGAATAACCAAGGTTCTGGCGCGCGTCTGGCGGATTGTCTGATGGTATTCGGTTGAGTTGGAGATGCGTTTGCGATTGATTGATACTATCACATCGCCGCGCCTCATACCAGCCACAGCCGCGGCTCCGTGGCCAAGGTCGGTAATAACCGCGCCGCCGCCCTGGGCGTTTTCCACTGTCAAACCCAGCGGGTCGGGCTGTTCTTGGGATCTGCGATCTTCTCCTGCGGACTTAGGGGCGGAATCAGCATTTGCAAGGGTCATGGAAAGATCAACCGCCTTGCCGTCCCGAACTACGGTAATCTTGACTGATTTCCCGATACCGGCTTCCGCTACGAGGCGTTGCAGATGGGATGGATCCTTGACTTCAGAGACGTTGAAAACGGTAATAACGTCCCCCTGTCGTATGCCCGCTTTATCGGCGGGGCTTCCCGGCATAACATCGCTGATTAGGGCGCCTTTAACGGAGCGTAATCCAAAATATTCCGCCAACTCCTCAGTGACGGGTTGAAGGGAGACTCCCATCCAACCGCGGCTTACGCTACCTTTGTTGATAAGCTGGGTGACAATGGGTTTTGCCATGGAAATGGGAATGGCAAAACCTATTCCCTGACCCGAAGCCACTATGGCGGTATTGATTCCGATTACTTCGCCGTAGACATTCAGTAACGGCCCCCCGGAATTGCCAGGATTGATGGAAGCGTCGGTCTGGATAAAATTTTCATAGGTTTCTATGCCCATGTTGGAACGGCCGGTTGCGGAAATAACGCCAACCGTCATGGTTCGATCAAGCCCGAACGGATTGCCAATGGCAATCGCCCACTGCCCAACCTCCAATTTCTCCGAATCACCTAACGCGGCTATGGGAAGCTCGGAAGCATTTATTTTAATTACCGCTATATCCGTCTTCCGGTCGCCGCCCACCACCTCGGCGTCATATACCTTATCATTGGAGAGCTTCACCTGAACGGTCTCGGCGTCCCGAACAACATGTTCGTTGGTTACGATATAGCCATCCTTGCTGATGATAAACCCCGAGCCCAAGCTTTTGTTCTGGCGATATCGCGGACTGTCAAAAAAATCCTTGAAAAAAGGAGACATCTCGAAAAAGGGCTGAACGACCGATTTTTTACCAACGGCCGAAACATTCACCACACAGGGAGTTACTTTTTTGGCGATCATGCTGAAGGCCTGCTGCGTGGCAAGAATATCCGCCGGAACCGATTTTACAGGCACTTCCGCTGTCCCGGGCTTACGATTGGATTCATGGAAAAGCGGCGTATCGTTCTCTTTGGAACAACCATATAAAGCGCAGGAGAATAACGCGCATATAAAAATAAATATATGAATCCGCTTTAGATAATACATCGTTTTTATTACCCGAAGTCGACGGTATGGAAAACAAAAAACTGAAGAAAGATTAACTAAACTCGCCTGTTATGTCAACGGCTATATATATTTAGCTTACAACGCAGAGCTCAAAAAAAGATTCTCCGCTGTCTTTTTTATCTCCCATGATTTTTGCGTATACGCCTCAGCGTTCATTTGCCCATCTTTTCAATTGTTCCACACGCTCTACCGCCGGAGGGTGCGAATAATAAAAAGCCGCATACCAAGGATGGGGAAAAAGATTCGAAAGATTTTCCGCCGACAGCTTCGCCATTGCCGAAGCCAGATCTTCCGGTTTTCCGGTCAAATCGGCGGCAAAACGATCAGCCTCCCTCTCATGACAACGCGACCGCCACGACAGAAACGGCGTCAACGGAAACTGGGCCAATGAGATTACAAACCCAAGCACAACCATCTTGGCTGATAAAGACAGCGGCTCCGAGTATCCCAACAGTCCCGGCAGGCCAGGCCAGTTCAGCAACTGATAAGCAAGCCACGATCCGCCGAACGCAAGAGCCTCGGCCCAAAGCAATCTCTTCAAAATATGCTTTTTTTTCCAATGTCCAATCTCGTGCGCAAGAACTGCCGCGATCTCTCCATGAGTCATCTGACTAATCAGGGTGTCGTAGAGCACTATCCTTTTTACCTTGCCAATACCGGTAAAATACGCGTTTGAATGCTTGCTGCGACGAGAAGCGTCCATCTGCGTCACTCGTCCCACGGAAAGTCCCGCCTTTTCCATCACAGAGCGTATCTCGTCCTCAAGCCCGGGTTCTGTCACCGGTTCAAATTTATTGAACAGGGGCTCGATCACATAAGGAGAAATAAACATCATGAAAAGACTGAAAAAAGCCATGAACGCCCAGACCCAGATCCACCAATGGGTGGGGCTCCAATGTATCAACCAGAACACCCCGCCCAAAAGAGAGCTCAGCAACAAAGCTCCCAACGCCTGAGACTTCAGAAAATCTGAGATCCAGACACGGACAGTTGTGGTGTTGAAACCATAGCGCGCCTCAATACCGAAGGTTCCGTAAAGATCGAACGGAATCCCCAGAAATGTTTGAACCCAGGTGAGTATCAAGAAAAAACATATCCCGTTTAAAACCGGTCCATTGGCAAAACTTGCGATAAAACCGTCATAAAGGGCCAGAGCGCCTCCGAAAAGAAACACGACCAAAACCAGATCATCAAGAAGTGATTCCCACAATCCCAGACGGCTGGAATCAAGCGTATAGGCCGCGCTAACGCGAAGCTTCTCCGCGTCAATGGCGTCCTCAAACCCCTTGGGCGGCGAGGTTCCGTATTGTTTCAGATGTTTGAGATTTATATGACGCAGCCAATAGGCAAAAAACGTTTCCAGAACAAACAGAAAGAACAACGCATATTTTATCAAAAACGCCTCCGGAATAACGGGGATTCCAACTTAAAAAAACTCCAACTCCATACGGAACAACCTAAATACGCCGCCAAAACCTGTCGCGACGATAAGCTAGAGAGGCTGTCGGAGGTTATTCGGCACAGATCTTTTCAACGCCGAACTATATCACAAGCCAAACATAGCCAAAGAGATTTCTACTTTCAAACACCCGTTTGATCGCCGAAGTATTGCGCTTTTTGTCCTTTTCTACGGCTGAGATTACGCCGCGCTATGGACAAAAAAAC
>JGI994J12354_10003660_pt1 | contig 14232 bp, 12 predicted proteins | sample IntmicLarv3ML3BL_FD_12354 | JGI IMG/M metagenome (IMG submission 12354)
CCTGCGGCTGCGGCGCTTCCGCAGCCGCAGGCTCCTGCGCAACGGATACCGGCTCGGCAGATAGTTCCCGCACGGAATTCAGCGGTTCATTCTGCGGCTCATCGGGAAGATGAGGCTTGTTTTCATCAAACATCTGTTTTTCTGCCTTTCTGAAAATTCGCTTTTGCGGTGCGTCTGTTCTGTCTATGCCAATAGAATACCCCCTGAATGCGTTCGCTTCATGGGGGAATTGTGAAAAATACAGCAAGGTTTCGCGGAAAGAAAACCGCCGGGTATGGATTTTCCACACCCGGCGGCAAATGGAATGGCTATTGCGTCACGCGGAAGCTGTATGCCGCATCGGCATCCGCCGCCTTGTAGACGAAGGCGAAGTCGTACAGACCCGTGAGCTTGTCGTAGTAAATTGTGCAGCCGTCATAGCCGTTCACGCTGGCGAGGTTCACCGTCTCCCAGGCGCTGCCGTTCCAGCTTTCGATGGCGGGGCAGGTGTTTTCGGTGAAGCCGTTCACGCGCACGGACATGTTGCCCTTGCCGCCCTGCACGGTGAATTCGGCGGCGTTGTTCGCGCTCTGCACCATGGGCACATAGGCATCCGCAATTACGCTGCCGACTGCGGCCGTGGTCTTCGCGCCCTTGAGGACGCTGTCCTCACGCACGCCCTGCACGGTGCCGTTCTGCTTTTCGGAGAGCTTGCCCCAGGGCAGCAGAATGAACTGCACCTTGATGGAATCGCCCGCCTTGAAAGAAACGGTTTTCTCGTTCAGCGTTAAGGACGCGGTATTCTTTTTGCCGTCGTAGCTGTCGCGGAAGACGAAATTGCCGTCCCACTTTTCGCCGCCGATGGTGATGTCGCTGTCCTTCACAATCAGGCCGAAGTTTGCGCCGAAGTTGGTGGTCTGGTGGCGCTCCACGTCTTTTTCCTTGATGTCATAATAGCCAAAATAGGGCGCTTCCTTGCCCAGCACGATTTCCTTGCAGGTTGAAAAGATGCTCTGCGGCAAATCGCGGGTCTGCGGCTGATTGTTTTCGTCCAGATACTCCGCCTTGTTGTAGGCCAAATCGCGGCTGTTGTAGGAGAAGAGGGAGAAATCCTTTTGGAAGTTCTGGAAGCTGATGTCGCGGTTAAAGGTCAAATCCAGCTCATAATAGGTGCGGTTTTCATCCGTTTGCGGCATTTCTACATGGCGCAGGCTGTAATCATAGGAGCCGCAGTCGGAGGTGTAGTTATAGTCCATATCCGCATACGCCAGGCCGCTGGAGCGAATGAGTGAGCCGGTGTATTCGCTGCCGACCTTTGTGTTGAACATGCCCTTGTTGTATTCCACAAAATACAGGCAGCCGGTGGAGTTGAACTGCGGCTGACCCTCCCAGATATCGCCGCTCGCGCCGCGGAAGTCCGGCAGCGTCCAGCCGTCCTTGCCGAAGACGAAATAGGGCGCAATGCAGTTGGATTCCGTTGCGCCGGTGGAAAGATGGTAGTAGGAAACGTGGAATTCAATGGAGGAAATCTGCTTGAGCGGGAACTTGCCCCAATTCTGGAAGAGGTTCACCAGCGTGAAATCCAGCGTTTCGTTTGCCTTGACCACGAGCGGGAAGGTGGAATCGCCGTACATATAATCCTTCACGCTGTAAATCGGCTCGCCGCCGTCGCCCTGGAAGTTTTTGCCCACCTGAACATTCATGGCGGCCATTTTGCCTGCGCTGTCCAGCAGGGCTGCCGCCTCCAGGCAGCCGATTTTGCCGTTCATACGGATGTAAATTTCGCGGTCGCTTGCATCGCCCTGGATGCGGATGGGCGCGGTATAGTGGCGGTCGGGATTGACATAGGCCGTGCCGAAATCTGTGCCGTCCATGGTGAATTTGTAGCTGCCGCGCAAGGGCTCATAGCCGAGGTATTCGCCGTTCGCGTTGCCGCCCGTGACGCTGATACCCTGCAGGGGGCTGCGCTCAATCTGCGCCGCCGCGTCAATGCCCGCAAAATCATGCGCGGCATCGGTATAAATGCGGCTGCCGAAGCGCACGCTGTTCAGCGCGTATCCGCCGCTCTCGTCGTATTTGTTGACTCCCGTGCCGGAGGCGAAATTCGCCTGCTGGGTAATGGTATAATTCTTGCCGTCCGAGGTCACGCGGGTGAATGCGGTGGAGCCGTCCGAGGGGATGATGAAGCCGACGATGCCGACATCCTTGATGTCAAAGGCAACATATTCCACCGTGGCGGTGTCCACGCCGTCGGGGCTGCTGTGGATGCCGTTCGCGTCGCGGATTTGCAGCGCGGCGACTTGATTCACGGCGATTTTCGTATCCTGCCCGAATGCGCCGAGCGCCGTGCCTGTTTGATTTGCAAGCAGGATGATTTCTTGATACAATCGGTCGGCATAGATATGGTAGGTCTTATCCACCCAGAACGCGCCGCCCGCTTTTTTCTCAAACTTCAAATCGCGGATGTGGCTCTCGTAATAATACTCGCCCAGACGAATGGTGTTCGGGCGCGCACTGTCCGCCGAGGCGGAGGCGTAGTATTTTTTGCCGTCCGTGGTGACGTAGTAGGGGTCGAGCGTGTCCGTGAGATAATTGCCGCCGCCCGCCGCGTTCAGCGTGGCGCTGGCATTGCCTGCGATGCTCAGGTTGTGCGTCAATGCCATCTGTGCGTTGCGCATTTGATAGCGGGAGCGGGAGGAATCCGTATACACCGCCTGCACCGCATTGCTCGCCTTCGCGGCGGCCAGCACGGAAGCGGAAAGGTTGGAATCCCCTTCGATGTCATTCACGAGATTCTCCTGCGGGTCTGCGGGCTTGGGCGGTGGATTCCATTCCCCCAAAACCACCCCGCAAAACAGCAGCTGCAGCGCAGCCAGAAAACAGGCGAACCATTTTTTGATGTTGTCAAGCATGACCGTACCTCCTCAAGATAATGAATTTTTTGCCGTCTTTTTTATTATAGTTTGTTTTGAATGAAAACACAATACATTTTTTCAATGTTTTGTGAACTTTCGCGAGATCGCTTCCATCGGCACGCACGATATATTGCCACACCATCGTGGAACCGTATTAATCGTTCCCCTATTTTGGGTTGCCTCTGTCTGCAAAACAAATGAGGGACGCGCAATGCACATCCCCCGTTTGTTTTGTCACTATCCCGAAAATACAAGCCAAAAAAACATTGCGCTGCGGCTTTTTCAGTTGAACAGATCCATAATCTTTATCGTCATAGTCGTCATAAAGTATAGGATATAGCCGAAAAAGTTCATGTTGGCATCAATCATCGGGGGCACCGTTAAAATCCAGGCATACGTTATTTTTGTTTGGTATGTGCCGGATTTCCCAAGGATGGTCGCTGTGAAAGCGTACCCGCCCTCGTTGATCTTTGAGCTCGCGTCAATCCTGTATCCGTCAGCCGTTGTATACCAATAGCCGTTGTGGTTAAGATTGCTGCCAACCGTGAGGGTTCTGTTTGTGCCGTCTGTAAAAGCAACCTCCAGGATGGTGCCTTCCGGCAGCTCATTATCGCGGGGACTCGCAATCACTTGTCTTGCAAATTCATACATGCCCGCCCCAAAATTCCACTCGAAATCCTTGAAACCCGGCACCTTGGTGATTTTAACGGACTCCACCGGAACCAGCTCCGGCGTTTCTGCCGCAATCGGCAACGCGAAGGAAACCGTGATGAGGAGCGCGGCGAGGAGAAGGGACAGCAACCTTGTGCCTGTTTTTTTCATACAAATCATACCCTTTCTATTTTTTGGATGGACGTATTGTGAATGGGAATCAGGGGCGAATGGTATGCATTGAGCAACATCTACCCCCCTCATTATTGTATATGATTTCCACAAAATTGTCAAGCGTTTTTGAGAGAATTGTTACGGCTTTTGTATTATCCGCCCAGGCGCAGCGTTCCGTCCGCCTCCAGCGCCCCGCGATAACTTTTTTCGTCCAGGCGGAAGGAGAAATGCACGCGCCCATCCGCCATATGGGACGACAATTCCCGCGGCAGCTCGGCATATTCTGCCCGCGACGGCACGAACACCGTCAAGAAGCTGCTCTTGCCGCGCGCGCGCAGCCACAGGCGGCGGCTTTCATGCCGCAGGTCATAGCCGGGTGAAACCCAGCCTGCGCACAGCTCATCGGCGCATTCGTTTTCCCACGCGGCGCAAAGCTTGACCGCACCGAAATCCGCGCGCAGGCCGTTTTCCGCAAGGGCGGCTTCGGTGGTGTCCAAATGAAAATGCAGACAGCTTTCCTGCGCGGTGAGTCCGTCGACGGCATCCAGCACAACGAGGATGCTTTCGTCCAAAATCACGGCGGCGCGGCGGTGCAGCAGCGGCGCATAGTTCTTCTGATACCCCGCCGCCGCAAGGACGCGCGGCGCTTGGGTGATTTTGGTAATTTCACTGTCCGCCACATCGTCAAAGCTGCCGTTCGGGCGGTATTGATACGGCTCCTCGCCGTTCACCAGCAAACAGTTATGGACATTGGCGCGGCGGAAATACAGGCACTCCTCGCTGTCCTTATAACAAAAACGCCCCGGATCTGTTACCAACGCTTTGCCGTAGGCGGTAAAGTCAAGGCTCAGCGGATCCACATGCGCGTGGTTCGGGTGACGCAGCCCGCCTGCGGAAAAATACAACCCCAACGCATCCTTGTGCCAAGCCGTGCGCAGCATGGCCTGCTTTGTTCCCTGGTCGTGGTACCAAAGGCTTCCCGGCAGCGCTCCGCCAAAGGTGTAATTCTGAAAACCCTCGCCGTACCATAGGTTTTCCGCCAGCTCCCTTTGCAGGGCTTCCTCGCCGATGAGTGCGGCGATGGCGTCCAGATGGCATCCGTCCCCGCTGATGCCGCGATAGCCGCCCGCCGCCAGTACGCAGGAGGTGACCGGGACATCCGCGTCTCCCGCCGGAGTGACCTCGCCGTTCGCGCGCAGAAAATGCACGGCATATGCCAAGCCCTTTTCCACACGCTGCGCAAACAGCGGCGGCAGGGCAACGTCATGCTCCCTCGCCAGCTTCATGGCGTTGGTCAGCATAAACACACAAAGGTTGTGGTAATGCGGGCTGCCCTCAATCTCGCCGCCGTCCGCACTGAACAGGTTCTGCGCCAAACGGCACAGCTCCCCCACAGCAAAATCCCGCCACTGCACACTTTCGGGCAAAAAGGAATACAGGCAGCCCGCGTGGAACAGCCCCTGCATTTCGTGCAGATAGTGATTGTGGTCGGCGTTGGGCCACCACTGCGGAGATACCTCCATGAGCGCGCGCGCCTGCACCCGCACGGAACCGAGCAGGGCGGCGAACAATTCTTCCGTGAAAGCGTCACAGGCAGGCAAGAACTCCAGCAACAGCTTCCAGACATCAAACATACGGATGCCGATTTCCAATATCCGCCAGCCATTCACATGGTGAAAGCGGCGGATGTTCATCGTCACGCCGTCCTCGTCAAAGGGCGGCGGACAGTCCGCAATCCAATGCGCCAGCTCCGCGCAGACCTTTTCGGCATAGCGTGCATCGCCCGTGAGCACATAGGCCTGTATCAGCGTTTTCCAATGCGGCATACGGTTGAGCGTGAAGATATACTCCGGGTCATCGTTCAGAATTTCATGCCAGCGCGGCGGGTTGCCCACAAAATAACGCTCGCCGCATGTGCCGTTGAAGCACAGCAGCCCCTGCATGGCGTATTCCGCCTCTTGCCGCAGCTTGCTTGCGGCGGCTTCGTCCCGCTGCGCGGCGCTGCGGAAGCGCGCGATGCGCTGCGTGATGGTCTCCCCGTATTGTGCGCGGTATTGCGCAAGGGTCATGTCACTCATGGCTGATCCTCCAATTTCAATGTTTCGTCTGCCCATTCCCCGCAATACTGCTTGCCGGACAGCGAAACGCCATCAAAATCCGCACGCGCGCACGCGCCGTCCATATTCAGCTGCGTGGTGTTATGGTGAAAGAAGATTTCCGCCGTTTCCGTTGTCCTGCCGTCCAGAGTGTCCAGCACCAGCAGGGCTTCTTCGCCCAGCAGCGCAAGGACACGCCGGTGCGTCACCGGGGCGTAGTTCTCGTGAAAGCCCTGCGTCCAGAGCAGCGTGCCGTCATCATGCACTCCACCGACTCCCGCCGCCGCCATGGAGCCGAAGCGCCAGCGGTTTAAGTATTCATAAGGCTCGCGCCCGTCCAGCATCAAGCAGCTGTGAAAGGCGGCGGATTTGTACTGCTTGCGCTCCGCCCCCTCGCGGAACACCCGCGCCGCCGGACGTTTCTCTCCTGCCGCATAGGTCAGCAGTGCGGGCGCGTCCCACAGCAGGGCATCGCATTCCGCAGTGAAGGCCGTTTCGCCCACAAGGGCGCGCAGGGTATCCAGATATTTGCCGTCCCCCGTGATGCCGTAATACAGCCCTGCCGCATGGATTGCGGCCTTGGGCGGCGGGGAGGAATCGCCCCAGGGCACGCTTTCGCCGTTCGCGCGCATACAGTGGATGCTATAGGCCATGCCGTTTTCCACGCGCTGCGTCAACGTGGGCAGCGGCGGAAGCTCATGGGCTTGAATCAACTCCAGCGTGCTGCACAAAAAACGCAGGGAGGTATTGTGGTAGCCGGGGCAGCCCTCCACCTGGCCGCCGTCCTCACCGAATTGATTCTGTGCGCAGCGTTCCAGCTCGCGCAGGGCATGGCCGCACCAGGCCTCACTTTCGGGCAAAAAGTCATACATGCAGGCCGCATAGAGCAGGCCGAGGTTTTCATGCAGATAATGGTTGTGGTCGGCGTTCGGCCAGGAGAGCGGCGGCAGCTCCAGCAGGGCGCGTCCGTGATGCTTGACGGATTGCAGCAGTGACGCGAACAGCGGCTCGTCAAAGCAATCCGCCAGCTCCGCGCAGACCTTTTGGGCATAGCGTATTTCGCCCGTGGCGGCATAGGCCTTGATCAGCGTTTCCCAGTGCTGCATGCGGTTCAGCGAGCAGATATACTCCAAATCGCCGCGCAGCACCTCATGCCAGCGCGGCGGATTGCCCGCAAAATAGCGCTCGCCGAGCGTGCCGGGCAAAATGAAGCGCCCCTGCATGGCATATTCCGCATCCCGCAGCAGCGGCGGCAGGCTGCAGGGGCGGCTTTGCACTGCCTTGCGAAAAAAATCAATGCGTTCCCGAATGGCTGCGCCGTGTTGGGCGCGGCAGCCCCGTAATGTCATAAGCTGCCTCCCATATTTTTAGGAAATAGCAATATCCAGCATATCGGCGCAATGTTCAAACCCTATGTTGTAATACATTTGATTGCTGATTTCGTTCGTTGCATCGGTATGAACCACGCAATACGGGTTGCCGTCATCCAAAATATATTTTGCCAAATGAAAAACCAGGGTAGAGGAATAGCCGTTTCGCCGATGCTCCTGCGGCGTGTATACACCGCCCATGCTCACTTTTCTGCGTATGGAAGCTTGTGAAACAGGAACGCCGTTTTTGATGAGAAAATACAATCCTTCCCGCGCGTGGATGGCCTCCCGGATGAACGGAAGCTGTTCCGCCGACAGGTCATATTCTCCGTTTTCGGTAATTTTTTTGACTGCCAAGTCAAGCAGTTTGATGGGCTGAAGCTTTGTCAGAAGCAAAATGTTCATGCGCATGTGGATTCGATATTTTCTCTTTGCGCGTTTTGAATATTCCTGCGCAAACAACTTCGCGGTAAGCGGCGCGGCTTTTACGCCGATGGCGGGAAATCCCGCTTGAAGAAGCGCATCTGCGAGAAACGCATAAGGCGATGGATTTGGTTGCTTTTCCGAAGCATACAAAAACAATTGACCCTTTGGGTTGCCCAAAAACACCAGCACAACCCGGTCTTGCTCGGAAACCGCGCCAAGCATATACTTTTCCGCGCCGGAAACCGATACCGCTGTATCGACATTGCCGAGGAACATATTATTTTCCGCTTCTTCCTGCCGCAGGTATTTACCGCAGGCTTCGCGAAAGGCCATCGCCGTTTCATAAAACGTTATCTCCATAAACCCACGCTCGCTTCAAAAGAATTTTCACGTCCGCAGTCGAGCCGATTGGCATACCATCGGGGCCGATTTGCCTGTACTCTACCACTATACTGGTTTTCCGCAGGAAAGGCAAGGAATTTTCTGAAAAATTCTTGCACATCCGCCGCCACTTGTGCTATACTATAGATTAGGAAAAAATGATTTCAATTTCAAGGAGGAAAATTATGTTAGTATCCGCAAAAGAAATGCTCACCAAAGCCAAGGCCGGGCATTATGCCGTGGCGCAAATCAACATCAACAATCTGGAGTGGACGAAAGCCGCCGTTTTGACCGCGCAGGCGCTGAACTCCCCCATCATTCTGGGTGTCTCTGAGGGCGCGGGCAAATACATGACGGGCTTCAAGACCGTGGCAGCCATGACGGCCGCCATGCTCGAGGAGCAGAACATCACCGTCCCCGTGGCGCTGCATCTCGACCACGGCAGCTATGAAGGCTGTTTCGCCTGCATTGAGGCGGGCTTCTCTTCCATCATGTTTGACGGCTCTCACTACCCCATCGAAGAAAACATCGCCAAAACGCGCGAGCTGGCTGCCATCACTGCCGAAAAGGGTCTGTCTCTGGAGGCGGAGGTCGGCTCCATCGGCGGCGAGGAGGACGGTGTTGTCGGCGCAGGCGAGGTTGCTGACCCCAAGGAATGCAAGATGATTGCGGATTTGGGCGTAACCATGCTGGCGGCGGGCATCGGCAACATCCACGGCAAATATCCCGCAAACTGGGCGGGCCTGAGCTTTGACACGCTGGACGCGATTCAGCAGCTCACGGGCGATATGCCCCTCGTGCTGCACGGCGGCACGGGCATCCCGGAGGATATGATTCAAAAGGCGATTTCGCTGGGCGTTTCCAAAATCAATGTCAACACCGAATGCCAGCTGACCTTTGCAGCGGCAACCCGCGCCTACATCGAAGCGGGCAAGGACTTGGAAGGCAAGGGCTTTGACCCCCGCAAGCTGCTCGGCCCCGGCTACAACGCCATCCAGGCAACCGTCAAGGAAAAGCTGGAGCTGTTCGGTTCGGTTGGCAAGGCATAAAAAAATGACGGAGCGGACATTCACTCTCATGGGTGAATGTCCGCTTTTTTCAAAGGAGGGAATCGATATGGCAAGCAACAAACCGAACGTCATCCTGGTCTATGCGGACGATTTGGGACATGGGATGCTCAGCTGTTATGGGCAGAAGCAGTTCCGCACGCCGCATATTGATGCCTTGGCGGAAAACGGCCTGCGCTTTGTGAACGCGCACGGCTGCCACATGTGCGCCCCGGCGCGCGCCTCGCTGCTTTGCGGCATTCACGATTGCCACAGCGGCGGCTGGAGCTTCACCAAGGCGGGCATTTATGAGGAATACGCGCGAAATGAGCGGACGCTCCCCGAAATCTATGAGCTGCTGCACAACACGGGCATCACGCAGCGCAGCGGCGATTTGTATTTGCCCATGGTCTTTGCGCAGAACGGCTATGTCACCGGGCAAATCGGCAAGCTGGAATGGGGCTTTTCCGCCACCGGGGATGAAATCCGTGCGCACGGCTGGGATTATCACTACGGCTATTACGACCACGGCATGTGCCACGGCTACTACCCGCCCTTCGTGTTTGAGAACGGCAAAAGGGTGGATATCCCTGGCAATACCCATGCGGACTGCGGCAAAGGTCCCGGCTTTTTCGCCCGCGATTATCAGGAGCGAAAGCGCGACAAAAGCGGCAAGGCCGTGTATTCGCAGGATTTATACGATGAAAAAATCGCGGCGTTTCTGGAGGCGCATCGGGACGAGCCTTTCTTTTTGTATCACCCCTCCCAGCTGCCGCATCACGATTTGTCCATCCCGGCCATTGACCCGGCGGTGGCGGAGAATCCCGCGCTGAACGATTCGGAGAAGGAATACGCCTCCATGGTGCTGCGGCTGGACAAAACCGTGGGGCTGATTGTGCAGACGCTGAAACGCCTTGAGCTGTATGATAACACCATTGTGGTATTCTCCTCGGACAATGGGCACTTCTGCTATTACGCGCAGGAGCGCACCGGCGTGAGCGCCAGCCAGACGGCGGAGGGCGCGTTCTATGACCATCTGCACACGCGCTGCACGAGCGACGCGGCGGGGGACATCTTTGACGGCAACGGCGGCTTAACCGGCTGCAAGCTGACCTCGCTGGAGGGTGGCACCCGCGTGCCTCTGATATACTCTTGCCCCGCAAGAATCCCCGGAGGCAGAACCAGCGAGCGCCTGGTGGCGGGCTATGACTTCATGCCCACCATGGCGGAGCTGAGCGGCGGCTGTGACCTTTGGAACCCGCAGGTCAAGGATGGCCTCTCCTACCGCAGTGAGCTGACAGCAGGAGCCGCAAACGCCGCACACGGCTATATCGTCTTCGCAGGCGAGCACGGCCCGGCAATCCTTACCGCAGACGGCTGGAAGCTGCGCAGCTGGATTCCGCAGGACTTCCGTTTCGGCGTATTCGGCGGAAGCCTCGCCAAAGAGGGGAGAGACATCCGATTTGAACTATACCACATCCCCACAGACGAGCGGGAGGAAACGAATTTATACGAGGCGCAGCCCGAACGCGCCGCCAAGCTGCTGCGCCTGCTGCTGAAGGAATGCGATGGGAATCTGCAGAATGGGACGACGCAGGCGCATTTTGCGTTCACCGCAGGCTGAAAATCCGCACAAAAAAATGCCGCCCTCCCAAAGGAGAGCGGCATTTTTGCTTTTCAGCTTAGGCAAACAGACCCATAATCGCATCGATGATCGGCTGAACGAAGCCCATAATGGTATCAATCACTTCTGCGGGGATGATCCCTTCGATGAAAGAAACGATGGTATCAAAAATCGCACCAAAATCCGGCATTTTATATGTCCTCCTTATAAGATTTTGACAAAAACAGTTTTGTCACCTCTAGGATATCGCAAAAAGTTCACAAATTAGTTTTTTATTAGAATTAACCATAAACAATTTCTGTACATTTTCTGTACATTTTGTAAACCTCAAACTGTGTTGCCCCAATAAGCCGTTTCTTGCCCGAAAACCGCGCATTCTGTCAGCGGTTTCCCTTTGCCCGGTTGTGTGTTTGGCAAAGCATCTGGCAATTTGCGCTGTCGGTTGCGCCGCCTTGGCTCCACGCCGCCGCATGGTCTGCGTCCATGCCCTTCAGCTCCCAGATTTTTCGCTTGTTGGCATCGTGACCGAACGCACACAGCGGGCAAGTTGATTCTCCCGCCTCTCTTGCGGCGGCGGTCTGCCGCGCATAGGTGGATTTTTTTGTCGCATCGTCAAAAACGCGGACATCCAGCAGCTTGGGTTCGATTCCGGCAATGTTGTTAACTTTCAGCAAATTATCACTGCTCTTTCAAGTCACCCAAATTACTATATCCCCCTTCTCGCACAAACTCCATTAGCGCCTTTCTCAAACCATCCTTCTTTTCTTCATTCGTCGTATATATCCTGTAAATCCCATATTTCTTGAATTTTCCATCTCCACCTTAAAGCTATCGAGGCACAACGTTCTATTTCTTCACCGCGCAGGTGGCGGCATAGCTGTTCATGTACCTTGCAAAAACGCCGCTGCGGTCTCTGTCCTCATACAAATCCATGAGGGCAAAACCCGCGCGCAGCTGGCCGCCGATTTGCTCCGCCAACGTGTGACTGAACGCCACACTGCCCGCCATGCCAACGTTCCATTCGCCGCCTTCCTTTTGCGTGGTGGTGAAGGGCAGCGGATTCCGCACGACGAGCGGCGGGTCTTGCTGCCAATCGAAGTCAAACAGAAACAGCTCCTCCTTGCAAAAGCCGGTGAGCAGTCTGCCGCCCGGCTTCAGTACGCGGCTGCACTCGTTCCACTGATGCTGCACATCCGCGATATAACAATTGGAAATGGGGTTGAAAATCAAGTCAAAGGCGGCATCCGCAAAGGGAAAGGGGCTTGCCATATCCGCTTTCAGTGCGGTAATTTCATAGCCCTCCCGCTGCGCGACCTTGCGCTCCATCTCCAGCTGCTTTTCGGAGATATCCGTTACCGTCACCTGTGCGCCGTGCGCGGCAAACACCGGGCCTTGCTGCCCGCCGCCGCTCGCCAGGCACAATACCCTTGCATCTTTCAGCGGCGGAAACCACTGCGCGGGCACAGGCTTCGTTGGGGTCAGATACAGCTCCAACGCGCCGCTTTTCGCCCGCTTGTATTCCTTGGTGGAAATCGGCTTTGCCCATTCGTTCCCCGCCAGCGCCAGCGCGTCCCAGGCGCGCGCGTTGATTTCGGTATAGTCCATTTTATCCTTCGACCCCTTCCTTGTTCTCCTGATAATTCTCCGCCTGCCGCGTGAACATCTCGTAGTATTTGCCCTTGGCGGCCATCAACTCCTCATGTGTGCCGCTTTCGATGATTTTTCCGTTTTCCATGTGGTGGATGATGTCAAAATCCCGCACGGTGGAAAGGCGGTGGGCGATCATGAGGGTGGTGGCACGGTTGGAGGCATCCAGTATCGTTTGCATCAGCTTGTATTCCGCCAGCGGGTCGAGCGCGGAGGAGGGCTCGTCCAGCACCAGGAGGCCGAAGTCCCCGGTGAAGAGCCTTGCCAGCGTCACGCGCTGGGCTTCGCCGCCGGAGAGCACCACGCCGTCCTCGGTGAATTCGCGCGAGACCATCTTGTTCATGTCCCCGCCCGCTTTTTCCAATACGCTTTCCAGACCCAGCTTTTGGATGACCTGCGTCAGCTGCTCGTCCGGCACGTCGTTGTAGACGGTGAGATTGTCCCGAAAGCTCATGGCGAGCACCCGCACATCCTGAAACGCGATGCCGATGCGCAGACGCAGGGCGTGGATGTCATAATCCTTGATGTTCTTGCCGTTGACCAGCACTGCGCCGTCCCGCACGTCATACAGGCGCAGCAGCAGCTTGGTCAGAGTGGATTTGCCCGCGCCGTTTTCGCCCACGATGGCAACGCGCTGCCCGGGCTTTAAATGCAAATTCAGATGCTCAATGCCGAAATCCGCGTTTTCGTAGCCGAAGGAGACATCCCGCAGCTCCAGCTCGTAGACACCCTCCGGCGGGGGCAAAACGTCCGCGCGCAGCGGCTCAATTTCGGACTCCGCCTCGAAAAAAACGGCGATACGCTCGCCGTAGAGCGTACTCTGCAATATGTAATTGAGATTGCCCCACACCTCGCCCAGGTTGGAGGCCAGCGCGGCGGAGGCCACGGTAAGGGAAGCATACAGCCCGATTTTGCTGCTGTCGCCGTCAATGACAAAGAGCAGGATATACAGCAGCACCACAGAGATCTGAACCGGCTCCAGAATGCCCTGCGCCAGCTGAAAGGGCATGACCTTTTTGAGCATGGTGCGATAGACGCTGCTGAAGCGCACGGTGGCGGCATCCACGGTTTTCAGAAATTTTACGCCCGCGCCGGAGGACCGCAGCTCCGCCGCGTTTTCCTTTTGCGTGAGCATACGGCTCACATACTCCAGCGGCCGCCAGGTTTCGGTGAACTGCACGTTCGCGTCCGCCTCCGGCTTGAGCGTGGGCAGCCCCAGCACCGCCGAAAGCAGCAGAAACGCCAGCGTCACGCCCAGCAGCGCGGGCCCCGCCATGGCAACCACCGTGCCCATGGCCGCCACGGTGATCACTCCCTTGAGAATGCCCGGCAACAGAAACATGGCATTGTGGGCATGCGCGGGATAATTCTCCTGCGCGAACAAAAACTTGGTAAAAAACTCGGGATTGTCGTAGTACTTAAAGTCGGTATACAGCGCCTGCTCGTTCACGTCATTGCGGATGCGGTTGTGGATTTTGGAATGCGTCATGCGCGTATATGCCAGCTCCACCGTTTTGCTGGCGGCAGCCAGCAGCGCAATCGCCAGTGTATACAGCCCCACCGTCATCAGCAGCTCGCGGCGCGGCTCACCGCGCATGACCGCGTCAATCGCCTTTTGCGGCAAAATCGTGGTCAACAGCGCAGACAGCGGCTGCAGCAGCGCCGACGACAGCACGGTCAGCAAAACATAGGTCTTGCCGTATTTCCAATAGGGCTTGAGCAAAAACACGAGATAGCGCAGCCTTGCGAGGCCCTTTATTTTTTTGTCGTTGTTTTCCATGGATATTTCCTCTCTTTCCTGTCGCGGCCGGGCGATTTTCTTCGCCTTCATTTCACAAGAACTTCGTCGCCGGGTATAACATTCCGCCGCTTGCGGCGGATTCCGATATTTCCCGGCGATACCCCGCCGCAGAGCGGCGGGGG
>JGI994J12354_10003661_pt1 | contig 14228 bp, 16 predicted proteins | sample IntmicLarv3ML3BL_FD_12354 | JGI IMG/M metagenome (IMG submission 12354)
CGGGACGACGTGTTTCGGGAGCCATATCAGCGCACGCCAGAGAAGTTCAAAAACGTGACCAATGGCATCGACCACCGGCGGTGGCTTGCCCAGAGCAATCCGGCGCTTGCAAAGCTTATTACTGACTGCATCGGGGAAGATTATTTACTCAAGCCGGAGAGCATGACGAAGCTGGAACGGTATGCAGACGATGCTGCGGTGTTGGAGCGGCTGGAGGCTATCAAGCGAGAGAATAAAGCGGCTTTTGCCCGGTATCTCAAGGCGGAGAGCGGCGTGACCCTGAATACGGACGGGGTTTTCGACGTGCAGGTGAAGCGACTGCATGAGTACAAGCGACAACTGCTCAATGCGATGCACATCACCTATTTATATCAGCAGTTGCAGGACAACCCGAATATGGAGTTTACGCCCCGGGTGTTTTTGTTTGGCGCTAAGGCTGCGCCGGGATATCAGGTGGCGAAGCAGATTATCCGCTTGATTAACTCGCTGGCGGCGCAGATTAACAATGATCCGATTTGCAAGGACAAGCTACAGGTGCTGTTTTTGGAGAACTATCGGGTGTCTATCGCAGAAAAGCTGATGCCAGCCAGCGAACTCTCCGAGCAGATTTCTACGGCGGGCAAGGAGGCCAGCGGCACGGGCAACATGAAGTTTATGATGAACGGTGCGCTGACCATTGGTACGCTGGATGGAGCCAATGTGGAGATGTATGAGACACTGGGCGATGAAAACATGTTCCTGTTTGGCTTGAAGGCGCATGAGGTGAAGGCCATGCGAGAGGGCGGTTACAATCCCTATGAGTTTTATGCCCACAATGACGTGATGAAGCGGGTGCTTAACCGATTTAGCGCAGGGTTTTCCGATGGGAACAACTATACAGAGCTGACCAATCGGCTGATTTTCGGCGCAGGCGGCGCACCGGCGGACGAGTATATGCTGCTGGCAGATTTTGATGCGTATAGCCAGTCCCAGCTGCAGGCTGCGGAGGCCTATCGCAATCGGGCGCAGTGGAATCGGGTTTCGCTGGTGAATATTGCCCGGAGCGGAATTTTTGCGGCAGATCGGTCGATTCGGGATTACGCAGAGGATATTTGGCAGGTGCCAACAAAAAAGTAATTAGATGCAAGTATATGCTACAAGCCCCCTCCCGCCTGGCAGCGTGAAGGGGCTTGTTTATGTGTAAAAATTAAAGAGGGCAAGTTGTTTTTTTAACCTTCGGTGGTGCCGTATTCAAAGAGGGTCTGATCGAAGAGGCTCATGTTGCTCATATTGAGCGGGAGTTGGCCGGCTTCGATTTTGCTGACGATTTCGACCACCTTGTCGTTGAAAGGGGTGGGGATGCCATACTTGAGGCCGGTTTCGCAGACATAGCCGTTGATCATCTTGACCTCGGTGGTTTTGCCTTTTTCCAGATCTTGCAGCATGCTGGCCTTGGCGGTGCGCATGTCGGAGTAGATGGTGAGAAAAACCTGTTGATTGGCCTCAAACATGGCTCGATCTTTGAGAGCCAGTGTTTCGGGGGATTGGTCGTGAAGCAGGGTAGGCAGTACGTAGCCGGAGGCGGAGGCGCAGAGTTGGACTTCCCGACCCAGGTAGCTCAGGCAGGCGCGGGCAGGAGCGTTATCCAGTACGCCGCCGAAGGTGGAGCCGGTGGCGGCAGACATGCCGCTCATGCAGGCGTTAAGAATCAGCTTGCCCCAGCGGGAAGCCATGAGACTATCGGTAATGGCGGCATGACCCATGAAACCAAGAATGTCGGCAATCTTCTGGATGCGGTCGCCGATAGAGCCGTCGATTTCGCCGATTTCGAAGAGGTGGTCGTTGCGGGAAAGATCCTGCGTGAGCTCGGAAACGCCGGGCTCGACAAAGGTTGCGCCCCAGAGGACAGTGCCGCCGACGGTGCGGTCTTGGCCGATGTGGCTGGCGACATAGGATTCAGGCACGCCGTTTTGCAGGGTGCAGACGGTGCTGTTCGGACCCAGGTGGGGCAGGAGTGCGGGCAGGACGGCCTCATTGGCGGTCTGCTTGGTGAGCAGGAAGATGATGTCGTAAATCCCCTCCATTTGCTCCGGCGTGATTGCTCTGACAGGAATGGTCATATCTACGGTGCCGACAATGTGAGCGCCGTTTTCGTTCAATGCGTCTACATGAGCCTGATAGCTGTCGATGAGCTCTACATCGCAGCCGCCCTTTGTCATGAAAGCGCCCATGACAGTGCCCATGGCTCCGCAGCCTAAGATTGCAATTTTCATTCAAATGCCTCCTAAAAAAGATTTTATCTGGTTTTTAGTAAGTGCAAGTTTCATGCCAAGGTTTGAAGTCATATTCGGCGTGACAAGGGTGGATTCGTCTGGTATAATCATTATCATAAGAAACGTTAGACAATTTGCCGGTGGTGGTACACAGAGGAGGGCTTGCTGTGGAGGGGAATCCGTTTTTTGAGACGATTTTAGAAAATATCACAGATGGTATCTATGTGGTGGACGACAAGGGCAACTATGTTTTCGTTAATAGCGCCTACATTCGGTTGCTGAATATGCCGAAAAGTGTGCTGATGAATTATAATGTGCATGATTTTCTTAGCACAGGACAGATTGACATGTGCATTTCTGATGTGGTTTATCGGGAAAAACGGCAAGTGACCATGTTTCAGGACGTTTTGGACACCCAAAACTATGGGCGCAACAAAATCCGGCAAATGGTGACCTCAACGCCGATTTTTGATGGTAAGGGCAACGTGAGCTACATCATCGCAGTAGTTCGGCCGTTGCAGAACCTTAATGATTTATACGATCAGGCCAGCCAGAGCGGCGTGTCAACCTTTTCCAATCCCTGGCCGGATACGCCGGTGACCGGTCAGGCCATTGTGGCGGTAAGCAATCCCATGCGCATGGTGCTGCGAACGGCGGAAACCGTTGCGGCAGTGGATTCTGCGGTTTTAATCACCGGAGAATCTGGCACAGGAAAGGAAGTTGTGGCCCAGTTTATTCACGACACGAGCTTGCGCAGAGAGAAAGAACTGGTGGTTATCAACTGCGCTTCGTTGCCGGAAAATTTACTGGAATCAGAGCTGTTTGGTTACGAAAAAGGGGCGTTTACCGGAGCGCTGTCCGGCGGGAAGACCGGCTATTTTGAAATGGCGAACGGAGGCACCCTGTTTTTGGATGAAATCAACTCTTTGCCTTTGAATTTGCAGGGCAAGGTGCTGCGGGCCATTGAGACGAAAACCATACAGCGCATTGGATCAACCCAGACCAAGAAGGTGGATTTCCGCCTGATTACCGCCACCAATGAGGATCTGTTTCAGATGGTGGGCGAGCGAACGTTCCGACAGGATTTGTATTACAGGCTCAATGTGATTCCAATTTCGCTGCCGCCGCTACGAGCGAGGAGAGAGGATATCGGACCGCTGGCGATTCATTTTTTAAACCTATATTGCGAGAAGTACGATAAGGTGAAAAGCTTTACGCAGCAGGCGTTGAACAGTTTGAAGGAGTTTCCATGGGTGGGTAATGTGCGGGAGTTGAAGAACTTTGTGGAGCGGGTGGTGGTGATGAGCAGCGGCGAAGTGATTGAAATTGAGCATGTGGATAGAATGCTCAATTGGGTGCCGAGCGAGCCGAGGGAGACAGCGCCGACGCAAGCCTATCTGCCGGCGATAGATGCCCGGTTTGAGCAGTTGCTGGAGGCAGGGACGAGCTTGGAAGACTATGTGGGTCACTGCGAACAGGCATATTTGAAGTATACGCTGCAAAAATACCCGAGCTCCTACAAGGCGGCAGAGATTCTGGGCACCAGTCAGACCTCGGTGATTCGCAAAAAGAAGCGGTATGGGATTTAGAGGATAGAGACTTCGTGATTTTGCTTAAATTAATGGCGATATTTTTATGGAATATAACAAAAATCTTTTTTGATGAAGTGGGTTGAAATGCGCAAAAGGGGATGTCTGAAGTCATATTCGGTTCAAATGAAACCGAATATGACTTCGAAATGCTTTCCCCAGTGGATTTCTATCTGAAAATGGACAAAAACGGATGGGTTGAGGCGAATTATGCTTGGCATGACATTTGCATGGTATGGGGCATGAAAAATAATCGATGGAGGTATTGGTATGTCTAATTTAAAAACGAAGCGTGTAATCACTGCGGCTCTGTGCGGCTCCTGGGCGACGAAGGATATGAATCCGGCGGTTCCTTACACCGCAGAGGAAATTGCCAGAGACGCCTACGACTGCTGGAAAGCGGGTGCGGCAGTTGTCCACATTCATGTGCGCAAAGATGACGGTACGGCGTCCACTGACTTTGCGCTGTATAAAAAAGCGGTAGACCTGATTCGCTCTTACAAAGACTGCGATGTGTGCATCAACATCACCAGCTCCGGCTCTGTCGGTTTTGGTGACGAAGAGCGGATTTATCCCTTGCAGCAGTTGCTGCCAGAGCTGGCTTCTTACGATGCGGGCACCCTCAACTGGCAGCACAATACTATTTTTGAAAATCACCCTCGCTTCCTTGTGAAGCTGGGCAATGCGCTGATTGAGAGCAATATAAAGCCGGAAATCGAGATTTTCGACGGAGGCATGATTCACAATGCACTGTATTATATCAAGACCGGCGTTTTGAAGGCTCCCTGTCACTTCCAGTTTGTGCTCGGTTGCGCCGGAGGGCTGCCGAATACGGTGGAGAGTCTGGTGTTTTTGAAGAGTCAGTTGCCGGAGGATTGCACTTGGGCGGGCTGCGGTATCTCTAACGGCCACATGCCTATTATGATGGCAACAGTGGCTATGGGTGGTCATTTGCGGGTTGGTTTAGAGGATAACTTATACATGGACAAGGGGGTTCTGGCACCGTCCAATGCGGCGCTGGTGGAGCGGGCGGTCAAGGTGCTGGAGCTTGCGAACTTGCAGCCGGCAACCCCTGATGAGGCCCGGGAGATTTTGGGTTTGACAAGAAAAGTTTTTTAAGTGATGCGTGAGCGCTCTTGTTTTCAGTTTTGCTGAAGACAGGGGCGCTTTTTATTTGTGGTGCGTTAGAGCAGAAGTTTTGTCATAGAGACGATCCGGCAGCGCATAGAATTTCCTGAGAAAGCAGGAGGTGGTTTTTGTGTTGTCTGTGTGGATTTTGCTAGCTTTGGGCGGCTTGTTTATGACGCTGCGGGTGTCCGGCATGGGTGGCGGTTCGTTTCCCAAGCCTTTGGGCGAGGAGGAAGAGGCGGCCTTGCTTCAGCGCTACAAAGAAGAGGGAGATATGGGGGCCCGCAACAAGCTCATCGAACACAACTTAAGGTTGGTGGCTCACATTGTGAAGAAGTATTTTAATGCAAACGGCGATGTAGAGGATTTGATTTCTATCGGGACGATTGGGCTGCTCAAGGGAGTGGATACCTTTAAGACCGATAAGAAAATCCGGCTGGCGACTTACTGCTCCCGCTGTATAGAAAATGCTATGCTAACATAGTGGACTTTTCGAGTTTGGAAGTAGCAAGCAACGCTTCTTTTTCAAATAATTGGCGTTCCTTTGGCAACTTAGGAGGCAATCTTGATATTATGGTGCGGCATACTGACATGGGTATTTCAGCGCCATTCTATGTGCATTCCTTTCCGTTTGTTCAGCCGCATTTTTTAGTGGATTCGGAGAAGTTTAACCTTGCTTATTCCGACTTGAGGGAAATTGAAAATACAGCGGACAAGCTGCGGTGGTGTCGCTACCGCAAGGGGCTTCTGCAACGAGATGTTGCCGATTATGCAGGGATTGACCGTGGCACTTATGTGCATTATGAGGATGCCACAAGAGACTTTTACCCCTTAGATAAAATTAAAAAATTAGCGGAGCTGTTTGAAGCTCCGCTAGAAGATTTGCTTGACGAATATAATTTGTTTCTCTATCGAGGACAGGGGCAGCAGATTAAGGCTATGCGAAAAGCTCAGGGGACGAGACAACAGGAGTTTGCGGATTTGTTGGGTGTTCCACTGAGCAGATTGAAAGCTTGGGAGCAGGAGAAAGTTAGGATGTTTAAGGGAAGTTGGTGGCAGCTGCTAAATAATACCACGACCTAAAATATCTTCATAATATATCTTGGCTAACGCCTTTGCTCTGTCAGCTATCATTGATCTGTTCCATATTTGCTTATCTCCGATAAACGCTTTCACCTGTTTGTATTCAGACTTCTCGTATATATCAAGCTTATCTTCATAGGGAAGATTTCCTGCTTCTTGATTGAGCGAACTCTCGAGAACTATTAAGTTGCCAATATTCAAATTCTCTTGACCCTCTGATTCAGGTGCAATATGCTCAATACTTCCATCCTCTGAAAAAATATCTGTTTGTTGATAATATGCGTTAATTTTATTTAACGCATATTTTGTTTTAACATTCGAAGAATTCTCCTTTTTTGAAAAAGATAATGCAGTAAATCCATTTTCAAAATCCTGATATGTTGGAAATATCTTCGAAAGCTCTTCTTTTATTTTGTTTATTTGCGTTTTAATGTCCGCTTGATTGTTACATTTTCGCAAACTAATCGCAAAGGTTGAGTATATGCCTTCTAATCTGTTTGTTGGTAATGATGCAATGGTATTATATGCAAAATGAAAGTTTTCAAAATAGTATATACAGTCTTTCAATTCTGCTAATTTAATCAAGCCCTTTTCTTTCATATCATACAATGCAAGTATAGCCACTCTAACCTGTGCAATATTAAAATAATTTGATAACGCATTTAGGCTCTGAACAATACCATAATATTCTTTTCGGCTCTTATAATCGCTTCGCTCCGGATTAATGATCTGTATATAGTGCTTTGCTTCATTAACCAAATCTTTTAAAAACTGTTCATATTGCGGCTTAGTCTTAGGCTTGATGGTAGCCACAAAATCCTCATACAATTTTGATTCTGACGATTTTTTATATTTGGATATCCAAAAGTGCCTATAAAATGTAGTCAATGCAATACCATTTTCCCTAGACGTTAAGGTTTCATTTAATTTTTTCCATTCTTCGTAAGCAAAATCTGCGGGTTCTACATCGTCAACAATCTCGAAGATTTTATTTTTAATTAAATCGACATTTGATAACCTTTTCCCTTTAGCATTCAAAATTTCGAAAATCATGTTGGCTTGGCTATTTTCGGTCGTAGATATAGAAATAAAAGTAGTCCCTAAAACTTGATCTCGAATTGCTTTTAGAATATCAATATAATTGATCTTATCAACATCGTCAGAACCGTAGTTTTTCTTTAGCGCTTTACGCAGACTACCCTCATCAAGGACTGAATACATGTAATCATATGTATTCTTAATCACCTCTTCTTCTTCCGAATCTGCATTTGGAACTCTCGTTCCTTTTTCATGAGTCTGAATAAAATAAGAAAAGAAAGGATAGTGTGTCTTGCTTTCTAATATTCTTACGCTATCGCCATTATCATCAGCAGTCATAATATATTTGAATATTTGATCGCTCAAGACTTTCTCCCCAACAGAAAGAAATCTATCCGAAATTGCAGAAAAAAGTATGGTGATAGTTGTCAAACGTTGCTGTCCATCGACTACATCAACTTTGGGTTTTGGTCCTTCTGGATAGTCTCCCACAAATAGCATTGTGCCCATGAAATATTGATCAGGAGTTATTCTTCCTCCAGATATGTGTAGATTATTTAGCATATCTTCGAAAAACTCTTTATAATTTCGTTTTTCCCACGAATATGCCCTTTGAAACCGTGGAATTGAAAATTGCTTTCCAGATCCAAGTAATTCTTTTATCGTTTTATCATATGGTTTAATATTCACTACCGTTCTCCTCCGATTTCTAGAGGTTTGAGTAACAAGCATCATAAATCTCTCCTTTGTCGGATGGATATAATGCTATTATATTCAAAGCTCATAAATATATACGATATACATTGAAAACATATCAAGCATATTTTTTAGCACAATAACTCATTATAAGTTGTTCCAAGAACATCCCTAATTGCTCTCAACTGTGTTGCCTGAACATGCTGAATACCACGCTCAATTTTAACAAGCGTTTCTCTTGTCATTTCAATGCCCTCAAGTTGTAGCATGCGCACCAGTTCTGTTTGTCCAACGCCGCACTCTAAGCGCATTCTTCGGATATTTTCGCCTATTTTAATTTCGTCTTGCTTTACCTTTTGTTCTTTCATTGTATCACTTCCAAGCAGGACTGTAAACAGTCCATTTTTATCTTTATTTTATGGAAGTATTGTGATACAATGGGACTTGTATTAGTCCTATTGAATGGAGGAACACCGATGAAAAAACAATTTATAATCTTAATAGCCCTGTTTTTATGCCTTGCCCTGACCGCCTGCAACAAAGCCGATACCGTATGTATAACACAAACATAGGCAGCCTGATACACGATTCTGTTGACGTTATGGGTGTTACTTACGACCTATATGACAGCGGCTATGCACTTATCGAAAAGATTCTGCATGAGAATGCTCGGTTGAATGAAACCGTGAATTATAATGGCAAGGAGTATACTGTTTTCAGCTTTGTTCAACCTAAAGTCTCCACGCTGCAAGAAACCGGAGCGTTTGGGCTCGGAGAATTGAAGTCCCCCGATAACTTTGTACTTCCAAGCACCATTGCGGGTATCCCGAACTACGCATTGGCACATTGCAACGCCAGTACAATAACTTTGCCGTCCGGTCTGCAATCAATCGGCGTTGGCGCATTTAGGGAATGTCGCAATATAGAGACGATGGAGCTTCCTGACAGCTTGACCTATATCGGTGCCAGTAAGTTGTTTCAGAACTGCACCAGTTTAGTGACTGTTGAATTTCCAACAGATTGCTCGATGACAACACGTTCGAGGGCTGCACTTCACTCGAAGCTATAACAATCCCTGCTTCTGTTGATTATATAGGCGGATTAGCCTTTTACCAGTGTTATGCCCTGAATTGTGTTATAATTGAGGACGGGGTTCAGGAAATCAAGGAGGGCGCTTTTTACGAATGCCCTGCACTGGAAACCTTGGTAATCCCTGATAGCGTAACAACCATTGCAGATTATGCGTTCCAAGGTTGTACGAGCTTGAACGAAATCACGCTGCCTGACAACATGACAGATGTATCTTCAAAGCTTTTCACCGATATTTATAAGCAAAACGCAGATGTTTCAGGGCTTACAATCTATGTGAAGCTTGACCTTATTTCCTATGTACAGAGCCTATATCCAACTGCAAAAGTCGTATCTAAATAGCTGAAAGGAAATCACGATGTACCGAACAATTATTACAATCAGAAGTGATGCCACACAAGAAATGCTGACCGCCATACATGGGACTGCAACAAAGGCTTTTCATAACAGGGCGGGCAAACTGGAAAATGTCAGCAAGGACATTTACACTCTTATTTTCGAGGGCGATAGCAGCGCTTATCCTTGTCTTGAATTGGGGACATTTGCAATCAAAGATTCTGCGGACATATTTGTCGTAAACCGCCAATAGCTCTGCAAAAAGGAATTTCAGGTTATCCATGTTTTGCGGAGAAACGTACCTGAAAACATTTGCATCATGAGCGTTATTGTTTACACGAATACCCACATGATATAGCTCCGCAATAAATGGCGCTGTAAAATCTTCTCGAAAAGACGGACGTTCACATGCGGGAGCGAACAGAATAAGCGTGCGCAAATATTCAGATTTCGTCATGCCTGCTTCATCTTTCTTCGCATTTTGCAGAGCTTCGTCCCAATCTCCCACTCGAATAGAAATGCCGACCTTCCGAACACGGTTACTCACGCTCAATCCTCACAAACCGTCGGCAAATTACAATTCTCCACGCTTTCATTACAGCTAATATGCCTTGAGAACGCAGACAACAGCTTCGTATAATTTGCCATGAGCAATCGAAATTCTTCGGCATCTATTTCATGACTATTATGTGCCATAATCTCGATTTGCGATAGGGAATTTCCTATGCGGCTTATCTCATAGACCAGCTTGTGTTTGTCCTCGTCGTTAAAAGCGGTTTTAGGGTATGCTCCACCATGCAAAACTATTTTTCGGATAAATTCTGATTTTGACATTCCGGCTTCCTTTGCCTTTTCATCCAAAATTTTAGCTTCTTCTTCAAGAAGCCGAAACCCCAGATTGCGGTCACACCCATGGCTATTTCGTTGATTCAAGAAAATCACTCCTTTTTGTTATCACGGTGAGTAAAGAGAACAGTTTGGCGGAGGTGTTAGGGGGTGAAACCCCACTTGCAAGCGGGAAATTATCAAACGAAGTGGCGATACATTTCCCTATGCTTGCTATGGACTAACAAGTGGGCAATGACGGGGGACAACGTGGCAAGACATTTCCCCCTGCTTGTTAAGTATCGAAAACAAGGATTTTCCACACCTGTCAGCAAGCAGTGTTTTGAGCAATAAAAGAGAGAAATAGTGCAAGACTTGTCCTGCGTTTATAAGTCTGATTACAACTTGCACATACACATTATTCTGTCGGTTTTTCTTGCCGCTTTTCTTGTATAATTGCGTCAAGCATTGCCAACTTCTGCACCTTGGAGCATGGCAGCGATTCTATATACTGCATGGTTGCCGTTGCATGAATTTCCGCAACCCGCCGAGCAAGCTCCTCACAGCCATTTTCACTTGTCGGATAATGTACAATTATTTTCACTGCCCTGCCCCCTTTCTCAAAAAATATGCGGCAAGGATTGTCCTTTATATCCTCGGAGCAAAATATTCCTTTCTCCTTTATTGCTGAGAGATAATTCATGTAGATTAGCTCTGTATATTAATTCTAGTAGATTATATAGTGGGTGGATTTCCGGACATTCTGATTCACGAGAAATCAATCATCTGGACTACCGCTTTTCCGATTATCCGGACGTTCGTTTTTCCGGTTATCCGAGGGAATCATAACGTAATATTTATCGGAATGATTCAATCCCATGCGCTTTTTTATGATAAAGCCGCTTTCAACCAAGCGGTTTACTGCGTCATTAATGGCTGTCCGTCCACGCCCTAAGTCCTCTGCCATTTCGTCAATGCTTGCATAAATGAACACACCATTTTTGTCATGGAACAATGGATTTTCGCTTGAACCGATGATACGACTGAGCATAAAACCATAAACCAGAATCGCTGTCCAAGGCAAGCCTGAGCGGATGATATACAGCGGGATTGGAAAGTATGGTGCAAATTTCGAGCCTTTGCAGAACGGAACGAGCTTGCTCATAACTCTGAAAAGCTATGATTTTTATATGCTTCCTTTTGTGTAGCAAGATGCTGTATTGAGCTCAATACAGCGCTTTTTCGGTCGGCGGGCAACTCTTTGCGCAGCCAACGGGTAAAGGTAAACTCCGAAATGCCAAGACTGTCCGCCACTTCCCATTGCCGAACATTTGCTTTTCTAAGCTCCTGCCGTATTTCTTGATTCGCCATAATATCGCCCCCTTGTTGGCGCTGTTGACATTGTTGCTGTGGTTATAGTATATTGAAATTTATAGGGCAATAAAAGAGCTAATAAATATATGTTTAGAGGTACTTTGATGAATTTGGATAAAATAGGAGCTGTTTTGCGCAATCGAATTAAAGAGTGCGGATATTCACAAGAGGACTTTGCAGAAGAAGCCGGAATTGGATTATCCAGTTTGAAAAAGTATATGAGCGGCAAGGTCTGTTACGATGTGGCAACTCTGGACAGATTTTCCGAGATGCTACGTTGCTCTTATGACTACTTGCTTGGCAAAACAGAAACGCCAAGTCCGCAATATCGAGCAATCAAGGACGCCACAAAACTGGCAGACGGCAGCATAGAGCGGCTGATTTCAGCCGCTCAGGACGATGATATGATGTTGGTGCAGGTATTTGATTATCTGATCCAAAATGACGAATTGGTGGGCAATGCGCAAGATTATCTCGCCATTCAGCTACACGAAGCAGAGCACAAGGATGAACCAGAGGATGAGCGCTATATCATGCTCAATGAGTATGGCATTGTTGCTGATTCCATGCGGCTTGGTGATTATCGGCTTCGTGCGCCTGAGCTTGCGAATGTATATCTAACAAGCCTTATGACTGCATTTACAAAGAACCTCGATAAATTCGGGCATAGCGTTCCCATAAGACTGTATCGCTTCAACGGGCAAAGGAAGCGTGGCAGCAAAAAGGAGGCTTGATTTTCATCTTCCCAAAAACGTTCCATTATGATATAATCAAATATAGATACTATCAAATTGGAGTGAGTCGTTTATGCAGGAAGAAAAAATTATCGCAATCTACTCCCGTAAGTCAAAATTCACGGGAAAGGGCGAGAGCATAGAAAACCAAATTGAGCTTTGCCGCCAATATGTCAGCGTTCATGAGGGCGAAAATGCCGCAAGCTCGGCGCAGGTATATGAGGACGAGGGATTTTCCGGTGGTAATCTGGAACGCCCCAAATTCAAAAAAATGATGTCTGACGCAAAGGCGGGGAAAATTTCTGCCATTGTGGTGTATCGCCTTGACCGCATCAGCCGAAACATCGGTGATTTTGCAGTTTTGATTGAAGAACTAAACGACATGAAAATCTCCTTTGTCTCGATTAAGGAGCAGTTTGATACAACCTCGCCAATGGGACGTGCCATGATGTATATTGCATCTGTGTTTTCTCAGCTTGAGCGGGAGACCATTGCTGAGCGCATTCGGGACAATATGCATGAGCTGTCCAAAACAGGGCGTTGGCTTGGCGGCATTACACCAACCGGATATGCGTCTGAGCAGGTGCAAAATATCACGGTGGACGGCAAGGTGCGCAAGGCTTGTAAGCTGAAAACCATTCCGGAGGAAGCGGAGATTGTGAAGCTCATTTTTGAGCATTTCCTCAAGACAAATTCGCTGACGAATACAGATACCTTTCTCCTGCAAAACGGATATAAAACGAAAAACGGCAAGGCGTTTACACGCTTTGCCATTAAAGGGATTCTCTCCAATCCCGTTTATATGATTGCGGATGAGGATGCATATCAATACTTGACCGAGCGTGATGTGGAACTTTTCTCCGAGCAGACGGACTTTGACGGCAAGCACGGCATTATGGCATATAACCGGACAATCCAAAAAACGGGTAAGACAAACAGGGTTCGCCCTATGCCGGAGTGGATTGTCTCTGTCGGAAAGCACAACGGACTGATTTCGGGCAAGCAGTGGATCAAGGCGCAAGAGCTTTTGGAGCAAAACCGTTCCAAGAGCTACCGCAAGCCCCGTAGCAATGTGGCGCTTCTTTCAGGGCTGCTCATGTGCGGCAACTGCGGCGACTATATGCGCCCCAAGCTCACCTCACGGCAAGACGCCCACGGCGAGCTTATCTATACCTACATGTGTGCCATGAAAGAGCGCAGCCGTTCCCACTGCTGTGACATGAAAAATGTGAACGGTAACACCTTGGATAAGGCGATTGTTGACGAGATAAAGGCGCTGTCTGCTGATAACAGCGAGTTTATGAAGCAACTGGAGCAAAGCAAAAAAGCCCTCACAGGCAATCGAGAGGGCTACGAGGAGCGGCTTGGAAGGCTGAATACAGAGCTTACCGAGACAGAGCAGGAAATTCGTGGGCTTGTGTCCTCTCTAGCGAAGGCAGCAGGTACAGCCGCTGAGGAATATATCATGAAGCAGATTGACGAGCTTCACGACAAAAGCGAAATGACAAAGCGGCGCATAGAGGAGTTAAAGCAGCTCACAGCGGGGCATGAGCTTTCCGACATTGAGTTTGATATGTTCCGGCAGATGCTTACATCATTCCAAAGCACCACTGACAGCATGACGGTGGAGCAGAAACGGGTGGCAATCCGTACCTGTGTGAAAAAGGTGGTGTGGGACGGCAAGGAGGTTCATGTCTACCTATTTGGCTCGGATGATGATTACGAGCTTCCGGAGTGCCCAAGCAGTCTTGAGGGTGAATCTCACGAGCCGCTAGGTGAGAATAGCAAACGAGGTATTGATGCATTTTCGGGCGCAGAAGAAAAATCAGGGGCTGTTGAGTTTATCTGATTCCATTGACTCAGACAATGAGGGAAATTCACTGTCGCTTTTGGACGTGATTAGCGTAGAGGATGACCTGCTAGATAATCTGCATGCGAAAGAATCTTATGCAAGGCTGCGCCGCTGCGTGGACAGCTGTCTGGAGCAGCGGGAACGGGAGATTATTATGGCTCGTTACGGTTTGGACGGCTGCGAGCCGTTGACCCAGCGAGAGATTGCGAAGATGAAGGGAATCAGCCGGTCC
>JGI994J12354_10003662_pt1 | contig 14226 bp, 7 predicted proteins | sample IntmicLarv3ML3BL_FD_12354 | JGI IMG/M metagenome (IMG submission 12354)
CTTATTGTAGATTTCGGTACAGCCACTACATTCGACGTTTGCGGAGCAAACGGCGATTATCTTGGCGGGCTTATCTATCCTGGGGTAAAGCTTTCGATGGAAATCCTCTCTGAAAGCGCCGCTTTGCTTCCGAAAATCGAACTCGCTTTGCCCGAGAGTGTCATCGGCAAGGATACTGTTTCAAGTATGCAGTCGGGTATATTCCGCGGCTATGCGGGTGTTATCAAGAATATTGCAGAAGAGATTAAGGCAGAGCTTGGCTCTGACAAGCTTACATGCATTGCCACGGGCGGGCTTTCGGCTTTTATCGGGAACTATGTGGGGATATTCTCTACTATTGACAAGACGCTCACGCTTGACGGGATTGTATCGCTTAATCGGCTTTGATTATGAAACACATAGTGTCAGATGACGGGCGGATTTTAACTTCGCCGAAAGAGCTTGAGCCGTTGCTTGGAAATTCGTTTTCGGCGTTTTCTACATGGACATGCGGGGGAAAAGAAGCGTGCTATGAGAAAACACTTGCTTGTCTTGTGAAAACAGGGCGCGAAAACTGCTTAGAGTGCGGCAAGTATCACACTTGCGGAGATTGCGGTGTTGGGCATAGTCCCGGGGAGTGTAATTTAGGAATAACAGCCGAGGAAGTTGCGAATTTGATAATTCCTTACTGCGATGTTGAACGACTCGATTTATTAAGAAATTCTGAAAACAAATGACAATACTTATAATTTCAACTTTAATACTCATGGTCGTTACGGCCATGTTTTCGTGTGCCGAGGCGGCTTTGGGTGCCGCGAACCGCGTACGCCTTATACATCTTGCTGACGGCGGAAACAAGGGCGCGAAGAGGGCGCTTAAACTGCTGGAGCGGTTCTCTGCTATTTTGACGACTATTCTTGTATGCAATAATGTGCTTAATATCGTTATCGCATCGCTTTCGACATTGCTGTTTGTTGGGCTTTTCGGCGACAGCGGTGTCGCATGGTCTACTCTCGTGCTCACAGTTATGATGATTTTGTTCTGCGAGATTTTGCCGAAGACTATCGCAAGGTTTACTGCGAACACTGTGCTTGTTCATTCGTCGGGGCTGCTTTTGGTTCTGTCGCTTGTGCTTACGCCGATTACGTTTGTGATTTCCAAAGTAGAAAGTCTTATCAAAAAACTTCTTCGTAAAGAAAAGGCAGAGCCTATAACAGAAAGCGAGCTTAAGACTATAATCGACGAGATTTCCGTTGACGGGATTTTGGAGGAGGACGAGCAGAGGCTTGTGAAATCTGCCCTTGACTTCGACGAAAAGGACGCTGAAAACATTCTTATTCCGCGCGTTGATATGGTAACACTTCGGATTGACACTCCTGCGGATAAGGTGAAGGACATTATCCTCGCAGAGGGCTATTCGCGCTATCCTGTTTGCGGTGGAGGCGTTGACGACATTGTGGGAGTGATTTCTGCCAAAGACTTTTGGAAAGTGTACCTTAGTAAGGGAAGCGATACTAAGATTACAGATATCATAAAGCAACCGATATTTATTGCTCCGCAGACCAAGATAAGTGATGCTTTGTCGCAAATGCAAAAGAGCAAGACGCATATGGCAATGGTATCCGACGAGTTCGGAGGCATAATGGGGCTTGTTGCTTTAGAGGATATTCTTGAAGAACTCGTCGGCGAGATTTGGGACGAGCATGACGAAGTTGTGTCGGACATTACACAGATTTCGGATACCGAGTGGACGATAAACCCGCTTATGCATATTGACGAGGTGTTCAAGTTTTTCGACCGTCCTCTGCCTGCGGACGCCGAGGTCGGCGACAGCGTAGTGTCGTGGGTGATTGACAGGCTTTTGAAGCTTCCGCGCAGGGGCGATCATTTTAATGTAGATTTCTCGCTTGACGGGCAAGAGGGGGTGCAGCCTTTGCTTACGTTTATTGTTACTGATGTAAAGGACAACAGGATTTTGGGACTTAAGGTTGTGAACGGGTAGGTTTAGTTAACGTAAGTGCAGTCCGACCGAGGGGGCAAATATTCTTTATTATATCCACGAACTTGAAAAATTCGACCGAAGGGCGGATTTTTCCGCGTCTTACGAAGTAAGACGTTGGGCCCGCCTGTGGGAAACGTCTCGCAAGCGAGCCGCAGGTCGGTCGCGCACGGTTTGTTCACACAAACCGTAGAGCACATTCTGTAATTGTAGTAGGAGTTTTATAAAATGACTATTCCGCAGAACTTGGCAGACAAAGACTTCTCTATATGCAAGGTCGGCAAGTCCGATTTATCGGATTACTTAATCATTCAAAAATCTTGTTATGAGAAATATGTTGACGAATACTTTGGCGGGTGGAATGAAGGGGAGCAGTTAAAAAGATGCACAGATGCTTTTAACGAAATCATGAAACACTCGGATTTCTACAAGATATTATTAAACGGTGAAACCGCAGGTTTTTTCGCCTTTGACGAAGCGGACGATGAAATATGCGGTATTACTATTCAAATGATAGAAGAGGCGAGAAATAAGGGCGTTGGGTCTTTTTATTTGAACCACATCACATCGTTATCGCAAGAGAGTAGAAAGCCGATTACTCTTAAAGTGTTTAAGTCAAATCATGCAAGAAATTTATATGCAAGGTTTGGGTTTGCGGTTTATGACGAAACATTTTCGCATTATTATATGAAATATGAACCCGACTTGGGATAAACCGAGCATAAATTGCAGGAAGTTTACGAAAGGCATAGAAAATGAACAAACCGAAGATGATATTGTTCGATTACGGACAGACTTTAGTTTCAGAAAAGCCGTTTGACGGTATTGCGGGAACAAAGGCGGTTTTAGAAAAGTGCGTTGCAAATCCGAACAATATTTCTGCTGAAGACATTTGTTTATTTGCGAACAAAATAAATAAAGATATCGGCAGAGATTTCGGCACGGATTCTTATCGCATTGAAGTGCATAATCATTCGTTTCAAAATTATTTGTATGACTATTTTGGTCTAACAAGAACGGTTTCAAACTTAGAATTGGAAACTGTGTTCTGGGACGCTGCCGCGCCCGGTAAGCCGACAAAGCATATCGAAGAGTTTTTGTTGCATTTGAAAAATGAAAACATACGCACTGCTGTAATCAGCAATATTTCATTCAGTGGGAAGTCACTTGAAAACAGAATAAACTCTTTGTTACCGCAGAATGATTTTGAGTTTATCGTGGCAACAAGCGAGTATATGTTCAGAAAGCCGCATAAGCGGATTTTTGAACTTGCCGCGAGAAAGGCGAAGATTGCTCTGCATGATATATGGTATTGTGGAGATAACGGAGTTTGTGATATTGACGGGGCGAAAGCCGCGGGGCTTTTTCCTGTTTGGTATAAGGGGGCGCTTATGAGGCATGTAGCTCCATGCAGTGAATGCTTGACTATTAACGACTGGCGAGAGCTGGTTGAGTTGTTGTAGGAGGAAATAATGGACAAACAACAAGAGCTTGAAACTATAAAGCAAGCCTTTGAAGATGGTATCATAAGCGAACAGGAATGCAAAAAATTTTCGGTGGATGTTTTAAGCGACAACTACCCAGAGAGCGTTGTAGAGGAAAGCACAGAAGACATGACTATATACTTTGTACTAGGTTTTGTTTTACCGTTTTTCTTTCTATATTTTTGTGATGAGAAACGTTCGAAAGCAGTGTGGAAAGGGACGCTTGCGTTTTGTGTTGTGGCTTTTGCCGTAGTTATGATATTCTTTCTTGTGGAGTGGATAACCAATCTGCCATAATCGCTTGGTCAATGCACTATCTTTAACCTATCTTCGCTTTTCTCAAGCGTGGGGGTAACGTCTTTCGGTAACTCCCGCAAACTTTCCCACAGCAGAAAGCCGTTTGTTTCTTCCATTTCAAATGGGTTGAAATCCGCATATGCCACGCGGGCGGAGTTCGGAAGTCTTTTTAATATATCATCTGCCGCTTGTTGCGGTAGATTTTTGCTTATTATGACCGCTTTGCACAGACCAAGATAGGCAGGGTTTAAGGCATAGTCCGACAGGTTGTCAATGCTGTCGGCGTCAACTGTGCCGAATACCTTGCCTTTGTCATCATCGTCTGTGCCCTCGACAATTTGCATATGCAGTGTTGTTTCATTTTCTATATATATTCCTGACACGAGTGTGTAGTCGGTTATGTCGCGCATTTCGACCAAGCCGAAGCTGTACGCTGTGATTGCCGCGGCGAGGAGCACGACGAGTAGGATAGCTTTTTTCATTTTTGTTTATTTTGTGATTTAACGACGTTTAGTTTTATTATTAGAGAGTATCGAAAGTCGCTCGTTCATGCGTTTCATTCCCGTGCGGAAAAAAGTGTCCTTAATATTCTGAAAGCGGAACTTCTTCTCGGGGAATATATGCCGCATGTCAAGGCTCTTGAGCGTGAACAGGCGAATTCCCAGAGCAAGAGCCGCTCCTGCAAAGCCGTATACTCCGAAAAAAGCTGTTGCCAGTAGGATAACGAACCGCCATAGCAAACTTGCCGAGGACAGCTTGGGCACGGTCAAAGCGGACAATCCAGTTACCGCTATGACGATTACCATCGTTTCTGACACAAGGCTTGCCCCGACTGCCGCCGAACCGATTATGAGTGCTCCTACAACAGACAGGGCTTGCCCTATATACCCCGGCACACGAACTCCCCCCTCGCGTAGGAGTTCGAACACGCATAGCATGAGAAAACACTCGAGCGCTACCGGCAGCGGGACGCCTGCGCGCTCTACAGCGATTTTCGCAAGCGACATGCCCGGCAGCAGCCATTGGCAATAGGATAGAGCGAGCACGAAATAGGCAGGTAGGAATATGGTAAGGGCGAAAGCGCATATGCGCAGGATTCTTCCGAAACTCGCGTAAAAGGGCGATACGTAGTAATCCTCTGCCGAGTGGAAGTTTTCAATAAACAAATAGGGGAGCGTAGCGCAAACGGGAGAGCCGTCGCATATCAGGGCTATGCGACCTTCGAGCAACTTAGCCGCCGCTACGTCAGGGCGCTCGGTCTTGCCCGCAAGCGGGAAGGCAGTATTTGTTCCGATGTCCAACAACTCGGTCAGATACTGTGTGTCGAGGATTCCGTCAATTTCGATTTTCGAGAGCTTGTCGCGGATTTCCGTTACTCTCTCGGGCTTTACCACTCCGTCAACGTAGCATATCGCTACGGGAGTGTTTGATATCTCTCCGACTTTTATGACCTCTGTCTTTAGCTCTGACGTCTTGAGCTTTCGGCGGAGCATGGCGAGGTTCGACATCATGTTTTCGCAGAAGCCCTCTCTTGGGCCTGAAAGGATTTTCTCGCCCTCGGGCTCGTTTATTCCGCGCAGGGCGAAGCCTTTTGCGTTCATAATCGCGCAGTAGCCTTGTTCGCCAAGCACAAGGCAGTCGCCGAACATTACCGCGAACACTATGTCCTCGATATTCTGCGTTTCAGTGTACTCGCCCACAGGGATGTCCGAGCCGAGTGCGACACGCTGTGCTATCGCGTTGTTTATTACCTCGCTGCTTACAAGTCCGTCGCAGAAGATGAGAGCGTACGGTTTGCCCTCGGATGTGAAGCGCCGAAATCGAATGGTATCGCAGTTTTTGAAGATTTCTTGAAAAGTGGCGAAATTGTCGTCAAGGTTATCCGTGAGGGATTTGCCCTCAATGGTGTTGTTAATGTGCATAATACGCTCTTTTTTATAATATACATATTATCATTGGCAGATTAAGGGCAAATATGAAAAAATTTGATTATAAAATAAGGCGCCAAAGCTTTTATTTGCTTTGGCGCTTATTTTTGTGTTTGCTGAAAAATCGCCCGAAAAACAGGATTTTTGAGTTTTTTTCGAATAAAAATTTCGTTTCGTCACTGGTGACGCTTTGTGACCTGCTTTCGTCACAAGCTTTGTCACATCCTGAAAAAGCGAAAGTGACAACCGTGACCGCCGATAGTATTGTTGTGACTATTTTGATTTTTGCGGATTTCTCTTGTTTTTGAAATAACTTTTGCCGAGTATATCATTTTTTTGCGAAAACGCAAGAAAAACGATAAAAAAATTTTTTGGGGTTGAATTTTTTCAAAGCCCAATATATAGGGGTTTTTGCCGAAAAACCTCGAAAAACGTCCGCGAAAGTTATAGAATAAAAAAGTTTTTTGGAAAAAGGTGTTGACAAACTGTCACAACTGTGGTATGATATACAAAAAGTTGAATGACAAGCAAAAACAGATTAACGATAAAGCAGGAAAAAACTGACTGTATAATTTATAAAACCTGTAAAACGCTTGTGTCATTGATTAACCGTAATAATCCGGTATGTATTATACAAAGTGGATTGATTACATACAGTATTTTTGTGAGATTTACAATACTTTGCCCTCATGGGGCTGACCTATCGCCGATTTTGGCAGAGCTTAATGCTTGGGGTCACGAAGCGACAATTGAATGTTGCCGATTAGACGAACTTGCGTCCTCGCTGTTTTTTAGATTATCAAACAGCGAAAAAATTATTGTTTTAAGTGAGGAGCGTCCAAAAGAAGTTTTGGAAAAATGTTCCTCGGCTGTCGAGAGCTTTACTCTTGGCGAAGAATATCAGAAAACAGAAATTTTTGATGGCGGTATGCTGTCGGGAGCTATGTTTGAGATGACGAACGCGGCGATGTATGTTCTTTGCGGGGATTCAAGTCTTTGGCTTCGAATGATTCAAAGAAACGTTTTGTTTGATACATTACCGATAAGCGGGGTTGCGGTCGAACCGCAGAGATATTATAATAGTGTCGGGGCGGAAAAGAGCCTTGATAATTCGAATAAGACAAAACCGAAAAGCGGTAAATTGCGACCTATATTGAAAGTAATGGCTGTGTTTTTAGTGTTTACGGTATTTGCCACAAGCGGAGCATATCTTGCTATATTCCAAGGTGAAAAGCGAGAGCATAACAAGTTGAAAAACGAGATTGCCGGTCTTTACAAAGTTTCTGAACGTACGGAAGATACTCCTGCGGCAGAACCTGCCTCAGTAGAAAACGAGGGAGAAGAGCCGGAGTCGGGCGGAACGGTTTTAGGCGCAAGCGACAGTTTTATAGAGCTTGGCAGTCTTAACAGTGAAACGATTGGGTGGATAAACATACCGAATACTCAGGTAGATTATCCGATAGTTCAGACGAATAACAACGAGTATTACCTAAAGCACGATTTTAAGAAGAGGTTTTCATCTTACGGTTCGATTTTTGCGGATGCTAATTCGAATCTTAATATAGATAATCCTTCTCAAAACGTTACTTTATTCGGGCATAACACTGATGACGGGACTATGTTTGGAGAGCTTAAGAAGTATCTTAATCTTTCATTCTACAAGGAAAACCCTGTTTTCACTTTCGATTCAGTGTATAAGCAAGGGAAATGGGTGGTGTTTTCGGTATTCGTGGCGACATCTGACATACGGTCAAATCAATTTTTCGAGTGGCGGCATACGAACTTCGCGGATGAAAAACAGAACAAGAAGTTCATTGACGAAGTCAAGCAAAGAAGTGTTCACAACACAGGCATAGAGGTATTACCGGGAGAACAGACAGTAATGCTTACTTCCTGTTCAAAGGACTTTTACGGAGCAAGACTTATAGTGGCGGCACGGCGAGTGCGAGCCGGCGAGGCGGTTGACACGCAGAACGCGGCAGAAAATCCCGCACCGCTTTTTCCAACTCAATGGTATAGTTGAGTGTATCTCAAGGATAACATTGAGTTTATTCAAATGGTATAGTTAATTACCAAATATTGTGAAGCGGGATTTTTCCGCTTTTCGGTATTTGAAAAATTATAAATAAAAATTCAAAGTTTTTAATTAAAAAACAGAGGTAACATTTTATGAAACACATAAAGAAACTATCCGCAAAAAGTGTTTTGGCGCTAATTTTAGTGCTGACTCTTTGCGTTGGACAAATGGCTTCTGCTGTTGTCGGGTCGCTTGCGGCCCCGCCGGTAGATCCGCTTAGAGGGCGGAGTGCGGCCAACTATCGTCGTGATATACCGCTTTCGGTTACCGAAAGCTCTCTTTCGCGCGATGGTGAACTTGCGAAGTGGATGACGCAAAACACTACAAACACTACGCAAGATATACCGGATTCGTTTACAATTAACCTTCAGGCAACAGGTGAAAAGTTGCCCTCAGGTAGTGGAAAGATAGCAGAGGATGTTAACCTTGTGCTTATTGTTGACCGTTCTAATTCAATGGCTGGCGATATGGCGAATTTTAAAACACAGGCAAAAAAATTTATTGACGACATTTTTGCCCTAAAAGCCAAAACCAGTTTCAACATAAGAGTGTCGATCGTTCATTTTGGTGGAGCGGCCGGTGCCAGTGGTTCGAGAGCTCAGTCAGTCAGTCTTGTTGGCGGAAGCAAGTCAGATCCAATTGATGATGGCTTGCAGTTTTCCGCCTCTGCGACAACAATTAAGAATCGAATTGACGGTATAAATATAGACAATAACTATCCAACAACAAACCATGAAGGCGCTATACAGGTTGGTCGAAATCAAATGCAACTTATGCAAGACGCGTACCCCAAAGGCGTTCCGTTTATGGTAATGATTACCGACGGTGTTCCTACCACTTACAATAATGGCCCATATTCCGATTATGCTTATGGAGAATCTCCATGGTCACTGACTCAAGTGAAAGCTTATGGTGTAACATCATATATCCAAAAGTCCGTTTTCGATCATTCTGTAGCGGAGTACAATGTTGCAAAATCGCTTTTGAGCGGATTGAAAAGTACCAGCAACAAAAAAACCGGCGAATGGATTATATTGGAGACACAGAATCCGACCTATGTTGATGATGAGTCAAGAATAGCTGGAAACTCTGCATACAAAGATATTATAAACAATTTGTTGGGACGACAAGCTGATGGTTCGTGGAACTCTGGTTATGGCACATATTCCGGTGAAGGTGTTGACAGATACATGAACGGACGGCGGGTGCATCATCATTTGCAAAGAGATAAAGGACAGTTTAAAGATCTGTTTGACTTGATGGAAAAAAGAATAGTATCAAGATCAGAAAAGGAAGATACATATACAATCAACAAACCAATCATCAAGGATGTTTTGCCTAAACATATTGTTGACAACTTTACTGTTACGAATATATCTGTTCCAGCAGGTTGGACGGTTAATGAAAAACCCCCGCTTAACACAAAGCTTACATATGGTGCGAACAATGTTTTAGAAGTTGAATGGACCAAAAATGAAGGTGCTTTACCTAAAACTGGTACAGGAACGATTTCTTACACATTGAAATTTGATCGCGCAAATTTTGACGGCGAAACTACGGAAATGTTGACTCTTTTGAATACCAATGAATCTGCGTTGATTAACTATATAAATGCGGACGATAATAGTAGAGAAGTAGAGTTTTCTCACCCACAAATTTCGTATCCATATCAGTCACCTTTAGAGATAGACAAAAAATCTAACCCGGCAAGCGGAAGCTTTGTTTATACCGGAGATTTGATAACATATACGATTTCGGTTAAGAATATCCGAAGCACAGATTATACAACCACAGACTTGCGGGACACTATACCTGCGGGAACAACTTTGGTTGATGATAGCATATCACATGGCGGCACGGTAAGCGGCGGTGTTATCAAATGGACCGCAAAAATACCGGCAAAGAGCACAGTAAACTTTACATTTGTTGTACGAGTGCTTCAGAACCCGACAGTTGGTGATGTTTACAACAAGGCTACGATGTACAATGTCAAAGTTGGTAATGATGTTCGTAATCAGGATACCAACCAGACAGTGCATCATCTCTTAAAGGCGACTAAGTCTTCGGTGCCTCCAAGCGGGTCAACCGTATCAGAAAAACAGACGATTGAGTATCGCATTTCGGTGCAGAATTTGTCTGCTTACAATTCGCCAATACAAAACATTGTCGACAAAATTCCTGACGGTACGACATATGTGAATAACAGCGCGACGGTTGTTAACTCTCCTACCGGTGAATACGGTGTTTTTGACGCCGGTTCGGTCGTTTGGAATATATTCGTTCCTGCAAAAGAAACATGTACAGTTTCGTTTAAGGTTACGGTTAACGTACTTGACAATGATCTTGACGAGTATGTCATTACAAACTTTGCGTTGGTAAACGGTAAGTCGACCAACGAGGTTACTCACGAGGTTAAAAAGCCTATTATTACTGCGCTTAAAAGCAGTGTGCCGGCATCTGAATCGCCGGTAGAGGCAGGTGATAATATCACTTACAGCATTGCTGTAAAAAACAGCGGTGCGGTTGCGGCGATAAATGTTCCTGTATTTGACAAAATACCTGAGGGTGTTAAATACGTTTCGCATGCTGCCGGAAACAGTGCGGCTTATGACACAAACTCTAACTCTATGAGTTGGACAATACCGACTATCGCACCGGGTGCGACGGTTACGGTTACCTTTGTCGTCAAAGTTGAAGAGCTTCCGCGCGGTGAGCTTTCTAGAACCATTGTCAACTATGCTGTTGTTGATGGCGAAGACACAAATATTGTTGAGCATTTCCAATTCAAAACAGATATCTTCGGTATAAAACGCGCTTCACGTCCTAATGAGGCGATGGTACCTGCGGGTGCTGAGATTATATACTACATTGATGTATATAACAACGGAGCGGGTGCTGCATACAATGTTTCTGTTATTGATACTCTTCCGACAGGAACAAGTCCTGCGGGCGGTATTACTGCCGGCGGTACATTAACAGGCGATGTCTATAGCTGGACTATACCTGAAATTAAGCCGGGCGAACATAAAACCGTTTCATTCAAAGTTACTGTTGACCAGCTTCCTGAAGGCGACCTTGACGGACGCATCGAAAACTTTGCGCTTGTTGACGGAACGCCTACCAACCATATCTATCACAACATTGTTGAGTGGTTGTTAGAATTCGAGAAAACATCTAACCCTCCTGACCAGTCAACTGTTGTCGAGGGTCAGAAAATCAAATACACTGTAAGTGTTAAAAACATTGGTAAAACAACCGTTCGCGGTGTTAAAGTTACAGACGTTGTACCTGAAGGAACAACTTTGGTTGCAGGTACAGAAACCAACAACGGTGGTCAGTTTGATGGTACTACTATCACATGGCCTAACGTAACAATCAGTGTCGGACAGACCAAAAAGTTCCTCTTTGAGGTTACTGTCGACAAACTTCCTGACGGCAAATACGAAGACGTAATCAAAAACGTTGCGCTTGTAAATGACGAGAAAACCAACGAAGTTGAACATATCGTCAAAAAGCCTCATGTTATTGCAGAGAAATATTCTCATCCGCCGACAGGTTCTACAGTTACTACTACCGGCGCAGACCGTTTTATCACTTATACTATCCACGTTGAAAACATAGGCTCTTTGGCCGACGAAGGCGTGAAAGTTACTGACGCTATCCCTGTAGGAACACGTTTTGTTCCGGGCAGCGTTACAGGCCCCGGTGCTTGGGACGCAAGCACGAACTCTATCGTATGGAGCTTTGCTTCATTCCCTGCAAAGACCGAGTATTTCCTTACTTTCCAAGTAGAGGTGCTTCCTCTTGCGTACGGAATCGAGCAGGGCGAGGTACACAATATTGCATACCTCGACGCTACTGACGCAAATCACAGACCGACAGAAGAAACAATTCACTATATCGATAAAGCTCCGCTTCATGCGATAAAAGACTCTAACCCTCCGCCTTTCTCTAAGGTAACGGCAGGTACGGGCAGAATTGATTATTCTATCACTGTTTATAACGATTCCGGTAAAGACCTTCTTTACGTTCCTGTATGGGATACTATTCCGACAGGCACTACACTCATCGAAGGCTCTATCGACAAGGGCGGCGAATATAAAAAGGGCTATAACCGTATCGAGTGGGTTATCGACCGCTTGCCTGCAAATACTCCTGTAGTTGTACACTTCTCTGTTATGGCAGACAATCTTCCTGAAGGTGTATACTCAAGAGATATTTGGAACGTTGCTTTCGTAGGCGTTGGCGGAACCGAGGACAACCCGGGCGTTCCCACAGTTCCTACAAATGAAATTCAGCATGAAGTAGTGCGTCCGAAAGTTACGCCTACAAAATCTTCTGTTCCTCCGAGCGGTGATGATGTTTATCCGAGTCAAGAAATCCTTTATACGATAAACATTCACAATAACACTAACGTTACTCTTTATAACGTTCCTGTTCGTGATACTATTCCTGAAGGAACCACTCTTATCACTACCTCTATTACAGGGGATCAGAAAACATACAATTCAGCGCTTAAACGCATAGACTGGATTATCCCTGTTTTGACCACCACAACTGATGTTCAGGTAACATTCAAAGTGTTCGTGAACAATCTTCCGGAAGGTCAGACAAGCCGCAGAATCACAAACATTGCGTTTGCGGGTGAGGGCGGCGAAACTTCGACAACTCCTGCTGACGAACCTCTTATTCCGACCAACGAGGTCGAGCACTTCGTAGTTGTTCCTCCTGTTGAAGGCAAGAAAGACGCTTCACCTGCGCCTGACTCTGATATCTTTGCAGGTACGGAAATTGACTATGAAATTACCGTAACAAACAAATCTTCTATCACTCTCAAAGATGTTCCTGTATTCGACAATATTCCTGCAGGTACAACATTCAAGTCTGTAACTTCTGATCATAACGGAATTTATCTTTCAGATATTAACCGTGTATCATGGTCGATTGACGTTCTTGAACCGAACCAGCCTATCGTTCTTACCTTTAAGGTAATGGCAGATTCGCTTCCGCCGGGAATGACTTACCGCGTTGTAAACAACAAAGCGGTAGTATCAGGTACTTCTACAAACGATGTTAACCATACCGTTGTAAAACCTGATGTATACGGCGAAAAGAGTGCAAATCCTCCGTCAGGTTCGAGAGTTACTGACAACCAAGAGATAATCTATACTATTCTTGTTAAGAACGAGTCTAATCAGCCTGCAACAAATGTTGAGGTTAAGGACTATCTTCCTAACGGAACAAGACCTAAAGCCGGAAGCGAAGTCGGCACAGGCGGAACATATGACCAAGTAAATCAAGTATATACATGGCATGTAAATGTTCCTGCTGCTGTAGGAGGCGTAGCCGGTACAACAAGCGTAAGCTTTGCTGTATATGCAGAGCCGCTTGCGCAGGGTGAATCACAGCGCACAATCGAAAATACTGCATACGTAAACAAAGTTGCTACGCATACCACGAAGCACCACATGTTTGCTACGCCGTACTTCGGTATCAAGACTGCTAATCCTAATCCTGACGCACCTGACTATGACGAGTATGTTGCGGAAGGCGACATAATCACATACAACATCAAAGTTGTAAACGAATATTCTACTCCAATCACAGGCATTACTGTTTCTGACCCTATTCCTGAAGGCACAACATACGAGCCGGGTTCAAGCGCAGAAATCGTAAGCGGAAGCCCTGTATTGGGAGAAGCATACAATTCGTTTACCAACAAAGTTGTTTGGGTAATTGCATCCATGGCTCCGGGCGAGGTTCGCGAGTATACATTCAAAGTCAAAGTCGGCGCTATGCCTGACGGCAGAATGAAACGCTATATAGACAACGTTGCCTATATCGCTGATACTCCTACAAACAAAATCACTCACGTTCAAGAAGCTCCTGTACTTGTTATCAACAAGTCATCTGACCCTGTATCGGGCGAGCGTGTTCGCCAAGGCGGAACAATCACATACTTCATCGAAGTATTCAACCCGGGACCGGGCAAATCAGGCAATATCACAGTCGAAGACTTTATTCCTGCCGGTGCAACTTGGGACGATTCGCAAGGAATTACCACTGCTGACGGCGGTGTGTTCAATGGAGTAGCGAACAAGGTCACTTGGAATCTTGCTCCGTTAGAGGCGAACGAGCGTAAAACTGTAAGCTTTAAGGTTATTGCGAACAAGCTTCCGGATAACCGCGAAACTCGCAGAATTACAAACACAGCTACGGTAAACAAAGTTCCGACAAACCAAGTGTGGCATGATATCATGAAACCGCACATTAAAGCAGAGAAAACGGCAAATCCGCCGCATCTTTCTCATGTGAAAATCGGACAGACTATACGTTACTATATCGAAGTTACCAATGATGGACAAATCGGCGACGAGAACATCAAGGTAAAAGACGTTATTCCTGTGGGCACAACATGCATTGATACAAGCATAAGCAATCAGGGCACAACAGGCGCAGCAG
>JGI994J12354_10003663_pt1 | contig 14224 bp, 17 predicted proteins | sample IntmicLarv3ML3BL_FD_12354 | JGI IMG/M metagenome (IMG submission 12354)
GACCGCAACAGGCTCCCGCAGCACCGGAATGCTGCGGCCCTACGGTATGGATTGCTCCGGCTACACCGACTGGGTATACAAAACCGCCATGGATAAAGGGCTTGCGGGCGGCAGCTGGAATCAGTGGGATGCAAGCGAGGCTGTCACTGCGGCGGAACTGCTCCCCGGCGATTTGGGCTTTATGGACAAACCGGGCGACGTCCCAATCAACCATGTGCTCATGTTTGCGGGCTATGGCGCCGACGGCAAAAAACTCTGGCTGCACTGTACCAGCGGCTCCGGCGTGGTGTTCAACACGCCCAGCTATCAGATCAAATACTATCGGCGGGCCACCAGCTTCAATTTGGATGGGGGTGGCGTTACCGATGGATGAGCAGGAATTCAATAATGTATATCATATTCCAGCCAACTACACCGACAGCGGCAAGCTGCTGGGCGGGATGCTCGAAACCCGCAATGCCATTGAGGCCGGCATCCTGGTGCTGGTCATCGGATACCCCGAACTCATGTGGCTGCCGGCAAAGGCATTGACCAAGGTGATTGTAATGATCATCACGCTGGTGCCGACTGGCGTCATGGCGCTGATGGGCGTCAGCGGCGATTCATTGGGACAGTATTTGCACCACATGATCAAATTCAGGATGAACAAACGAAAACTGCATATGAGGAGAGTTGGCCGTGTCAAAAAAAGAAAACGCTAAATCCCCCTGGGTGCAGGATTTCCTGCCGGTGAAAGACATCCGCAACGGCATCGTGGAACTCACCGACGGGCGCTATGTCAAAATACTGGAGATCGAACCCATCAACTTCCTGCTGCGGTCATCGGAGGAGCAGTTCAATATCATATCCTCTTTCGCTTCGTGGCTGAAAATCTCCCCCATGAAAATGCAGTTCAAATCCATCACCCGCAAGGCCGACTCCGACAGGCACATTGCGCTGCTGCGGGAGGAACTGTCCGCGGAAGAAAATCCGCAGTGCCGCCTGCTGGCACAGGAGTATATCAACCTCATCAAAGACGTCGGCAGCCGGGAGGCACTGACCCGGCGGTTTTTTCTTATCTTTGAGTATGAACCACATGCCAACCAGCGCGCCGGAGAGGCTGATTACAGCGAGGTCTACGGCACAATACAGACCGCCGCCCAGAACGCCCGGGCCTACTTCATGCAGTGCGGCAACAACATCGTGCAGCCCAAAGACGAGGACGCCTTCGCGGCGGAAATCCTCTATATCTTCTTCAATCGAAAAAGCTGCACGGACGATCCGTTCAGCTCCCGCATGAACCGCGTTGTGATGGACGTCATGCGCAGCCGCGGCAAAACCATCGGCGTTGATGCTGTGCCCCGCATCCGGGCGGCGAATTTCATTGCGCCCCGGGGAATCAGCTTCATGCACTATCACTACATCGTGATGGACGGCATGTATTACACCTTCCTGTATATCCGAAAGAACGGATATCCCGGCGCGGTGCGGGCCGGCTGGATGTCGGCGCTGATCAACGCCGGCGAGGGCGTGGATATCGACGTGTTCCTGCGTCGCGAAAACCGGGGCAAGACCCTTGATCGGGTTGCCCAGCGCATTCGCCTGAACCGCACCAAGCTGCGCGGCGTACAGGACACCTCGACCGACTATGACGAACTGCAAAGCTCCATTGCCGCGGGCTATGCCATCAAGCAGGGCATCTCGCAGTACAACGAGGATCTGTTCTATATGAGCATCTTCATCACGATCTCCGCGGCGACCTATGACGAACTGGCTTGGCGGCGGCAGCAAATCGTGGATATGCTCAAATCCATGGACATGACCACAGGCGACTGCAACTTCCAGCAGGAAGCCGCCCTGAATACCGTGATGCCCTTCCTGCGGCTCGACCCGAACTTGGAGAAAAAGACCCGCCGTAATATTTTAACCAGCGGCGCGGCCTCCACTTATATGTTCACCAGCTTCGAGCTGAGCGACGACAACGGCATCCTGCTGGGCGTGAACCGGCACAACAACAGCCTTTGCATCGTTGACCTGTTCAACACGAAAATCAACAAGAACGCCAACGTTACGCTGCTGGGCACCAGTGGCTCCGGCAAGACCTTCACCATGCAGCTCATGGCGCTGCGCATGCGGATGCGCGGCATCCAGTGCTACATCCTGGCCCCATTGAAGGGGCACGAGTTCCGTCGGGCCTGCAACCGCATCGGCGGCGAGTACATTAAGATTTCCCCCGGTTCCAAGCATTGCATCAATGTCATGGAGATTCGCCGCACCATCAGCCCCGAAATGGAACTGATCGACGAAATTGATTATAACGACAGCGATTCCCTGCTGGCACGGAAGATTCAGCAGCTGATGATTTTCTTCTCCCTGCTGATTCCCGACCTCACAAACGAGGAAGAGCAGATGTTGGATGAGGCCCTGGTTAAGACCTATGCCGGCTGCGGCATCACCCACGACAATAACACGGTGTTTGCGGGCGGCACAATGCCCATCCTCGGCGACCTTCACCGGCATCTGAAAGAAAATCAGATGACGGCACGCATCGCTGCCATCGTCAGCCGCTTCGTGACTGGTTCAGCCCAGAGCTTCAACCAGCAGACCAATGTCGATCTCACGAACAAGTACATCGTGCTGGACATTTCGGAGCTGAAAGGAAAGCTGCTGCCGGTGGGCATGATGATCGCTTTGGATTATGTCTGGGACAACATCAAGGCCGACCGCACCCTGCGCAAGGCNATNTTCATNGANGAAATCTGGCAGCTGCTCGGCGCGNGCTCCAACCGGCACGCCGCCGAGTTCTGTTTGGAAATATTCAAAATCATCCGCGGCTACGGCGGCGGNGCCATCGCNGCGACCCAGGACCTCTCCGACTTCTTCGGGCTGGAGGACGGCAAGTATGGCCGGGCCATCATCAACAACTCCAAAAACAAGATCATCTTGAATCTGGAACCGGATGAAGCTGAATATGTCCGGGAGGTGCTGAAACTCACTCGCACCGAAATCCGCAGTATCACGCAGTTCGAGCGAGGCGAGGCCCTGATTTCCAGCAACAGCAACAAGGTTCCCGTGGTGGTGAAGGCCTCAAAAGTGGAGGCACAGGTCATAACCACCGACCGCGGGGAGCTGGCGGACCTGCTGCGGGAGCGGCAGCAAGGCGAGGCCCAGGCATGAAATACGTACAAATGGCTGTTTTGTAAGTACACCCAAAAAGGCAATAATTGTCAAATGCGTACAATAGGCTATTTTGTACGTATTTCAGAGATATATCGAACAAATGGCGCTAGACTTACGTCCAGCGTCCTTTTTAACAGGAGGTGATAATCCCATGCTCTTGCCAGAAGAACGGCACGTGGTAAGGTGGCTGTCCCAGTACGGCGCGCTAACCTATACGCAGGTAATCCGCTTGCTGAGAAACAAGACCCCTGCCACAGCGGAAAAAATCCTGAACAACCTGAAGCGGCAATACCAGATCGAAGAAATTTCAGATGGCTACTACCTGGGGCTGGATTCCATGTGTCAACCCGACCAGAGGATGATTCTGGCGGTATGGGTACTGCTGAAGTTTATCGACCGGGTGGAACCCATGGCTCACTATCCAGCGGTATACCCCGCTCAGCTGTTCTTTTTGAAGGAAGAAACAGGCTATGAAATTGTGGTGCTTTATGAAGGTGAGCAGAGCCTGGCGCGGCTGCTCCAACCCCAGGAGGACATGAGGTATATTTTCGTGCTGCCTCACAGTGCCATGGCACAACAACTGAGACTACCCCACGCGCCCTGTCTTTTAGCCACGGTAGACTATCGCGGTCAGGATGTGCCGGAAATAATATTTTTTGCTCAAAAGGAGAAACCATAATATGAGATTCGATGAAATGCTTGCCAAAGCGTTACGCGAACAACAAAATGCCCAAGAGTCGCTGTTTTTAGTGCATGCGCTGGAGAACAAACAACAGTTTGAAAGCGCCAGCGATGAAACGCTCCGGCTCGCGGCTAAGGCGGAAAAATTCGCTGTTACGACCAGGGCAATGGCCCGCTTAACGGGGCGGCCCAATGCCAAAGAGATGGCGGACGCTATCATTGAAGAAAACGTACCGGTCGCAGCTGAGTTTACCCCGGAGGGTTGGTTCAAGCTGTGCTTTCCGGCGATGCTGCCCCGCAAGGAGGGCGGCAACGTGGAGTATATCCGAGGCATCCTTTATCCCCCAATGAAGCGCTTTTCCGCAGGCAACGATCCGCGCCGGGAGTTCAACGACGCCGCGATCATCTTCCGGCACGTCTACGACTACCAGCGTCCCGAGCGGCTGTTCCGCGATCACGACAACATCGAGATCAACGCGGTGGTAGACATACTGGCTCTCTTTTTACTGCGAAGCGACTCTCCGTTGCGCCTGTCGCACCACTACTTCAGCGCCCGTGGCGAGGCGGACGGCACCGAGGTCTACATCGTAGAGCAAGCGGATCTCATACCGTTCATGCTTGCCTTAAAAAACGGAAAAATCGGTGCACCGGAAGTCAAACTTCCCCCGCCGTAAGGTATAAAATCCATACGGATGAAACGGCTTTTTTCGGCATCAAAAATTTCCGTATTGTTTTGGGACGCTGAAACGCAGTCATATCAAGCTTTTTGAGTAACAGAAGGCTGATTGCCAGCCCAAGAGAGCAGTCCCCATGCCTAAATCGCTACAAATCGGAGGTGGTTGTTATGGTCACAGTGCAGGCGGGCAGTCATGTGTATCAACTCCTGCAATTGCTTGCTGTTTCGGTGGAGATTCCAGCTTCGTTGCTGCACCTGCTTGGAAGTGAGCGCTCTATAAAAGATCTGGTTCATAAGATGGAGTCGGCACAGGATATTCGCTTTCCTCCCAATGAATCCGTATTGCACACCAAATTGCTTTCAGTAAGCGGACAGAGGGAAAAGCGAAACATTAGGCTGACCAAAAATGCGCTCCCGCTGCTGGATGGGCTTCATTCCGGTGCTCTGGAATATTATCTGCGAGTTTCAAAAAATCATCAGCTTTCCGGCGGCTATTATCACATTGATCGTAGTCACCGGGTGGGCGAGGCAATTGCTATGACCATGATGGCCGGACTGGAGTTCCGGCCATATATTCTGCCTCAGTTACAGAACAAGGTCAAGAATCCAATCCCGTTCCCCAAACCCAGCTTCTACATAGCGAGGGACTTCAAGGAGAACGGCTACGACGAAATGGACAAGACTACGTTCACCCGAATCGTTGGCGCTATCTTCTATCCTGGCGGATGTTACGCGGTGTACAACACGCGTAACGCGGTGATGAAATGGTCCGGCGCCGGTGAATTCAAAGTGTCCGCCCTTCTGACGGATCTTGCCCGCCGAAATGCCGGCTTGGGGGAGGTTGATTCTGCACTACTTTTTGGTAATAGCCCGGCGGTGGCTCTCCAGACTGTCCTTGAATCGACTCGAAGCAGGAAGAGTTCTTCGGGTATGGATTCAATCTATCGGCAAGTACATTTTGTCCCGCTGAACGCAGACGGAATCAAGCTGTTGCAGGTCCTTACACTGCCAGACTGGAATGAAAGAATCCTGGACGCTTTCTTTGAAACGGACCAGCGACCAAAGGGCTTCAGCTCCTTTGAATACGACGCCCGTATCAATGGTGTATATGTATTCTCCCATCTGGACGCTGACCTGGCCCGCTTGATTCGTTTCCGCGAAGGGCTTCGCCTTGAAGTTGAGACGAAAAATCAGTTTGAGGTTCTTTGCTACACCTGGCAGCGTGAATTCTTGAAATCATATCTTGGCGATCGTGTGAAACTCAAAATTTATCGGACGGAGGTAATACAGAATGCGGTTCAATAAACGCAAGGTCGGAATTCTCCTGGCCATATTGCTCGGGTTATTTTTGCTCACCTATCTTGGCGGCTTGACCGGGCAACTGATTGCTGGCTATTCCGGCTGGCTTGGACTCGGAGGGATGACCGGCGACCTGGTCATTCCGCCCATCCGCGCAGGGCCTTTTGAATGTCTGGTTGTCGCGTTCAGTTTGGATGGCCTGAAAGGTATGCTGTTGGTGGTAGTCCTTGTTGGTGGAATCTTCTTGTATTTCAAATTGCACAACAAGTTTGGCAATAAGGAGCAGGATGACAGGAACTTCACACGCAGCAAAAACGGAACCTACGGTACCGCCGGCTGGATGGATGACAAGGAACTGAAATCGGTTCTGGAGGTCAGCTCGCCCGGTAGGGCGGCCCATCGCGCAGATAATGCCTGAGAATGTTTATGGGTATGTTCATTACTTTGTCTCCTGTTTTTAAAGAGGATTTTTACTCTTTTGCTGGCTGCGTATTTTCTCACCTATTCATCGAAATACTCTGCATCCGGATTGATTTCTCTCACTGCATTAAGGCGCCTATTCTCCTCCGCGACCGCAAGTAATTGTTACACCAGTGCGCGAGAAGTCAGAGCGCCGCTGCGCTGCTCCTGGAGAAATTCAGCTGTGGTCATCATAATCTTTGTTCTCGCTTCATACATTTTTCATCTTTAAGTATTATAGCACATCGTTTGCAACCCCGCAAGAAAAAATGGTTGCTTGTTGCAAAATCGCCCTCTCGGCGGTGTAATAGAATAAACCCATCTTAGGAGGAATTCATCATGATTATCGGAGTAGACCATGGCAACTCATTCATAAAAACCCCGAATTTCCAGTTCTGTTCGGGTGTTATTGAGCACAAAACCAGGCCGCCGGCTGACGAACTGATTGAGTTCATGGGAAGCTATTGGACGCTTTCCAATAACCGCATATCGACGAAGAGAAACAAGACGAAGAATGAACGCTTTTTCGCGCTGACACTCTTCGCCATTGCGAAAGAGCTGACACGGCAGGGAGATCCGAAGCCGATGAACGACATCGACTTGGCGATTGGCCTGCCGCCGGAACACATCGGTGAATTGCGAGATGCCTTTGCGCGATACTTCAAGCGGGCCGGCCAGGTCCATTTCGTCTACAATGGCATATCCCTGTCAATTTTTATCCGCAACGTCTTTGTTTATCCGCAGGCCTACTCTGCCGTGGCGCCTCGGATTGCCCAGCTGGCTCTTGTGAAGCGAGTCTTTATTGTGGACATCGGCGGTATGACAACGGACATATTGCTGTTGAACAACGGGAAGCCGGATCTGCAGGTCTGCCGCAGCCTTGAACTGGGAATCATTCCTATGCAAAACGCGCTGATTGGCAAGGTACACTCGAAGCACGATATGACAATAGAGGCAGACCACATTGACATGGTATTGCAGGGGCAGAAGACCATCTTGCCTGCGGAAGTCAAACAGACAATCTGTGAGGCGGCACAACGGCACACGGATGTCATTTTGGACAAGCTGCTGGAACTGCAGGTTGACTTGCGCGCAACTCCGGCAATTTTCATCGGAGGCGGTTCGATCCTTCTGCGCGAATATCTGGAGACCTCACCCCTGGTTGCCGATGCTGATTTTATTCTTGATGCTAAAGCGAACGCGGTTGGTTACCAGATGCTTGCCTCCGCTCAGCTGAAAAGAGGTGCCGGCATCGCATGAGAACCGAGAACGGCGGCTATCGCTTCACGATTCAATTTCCGGGCAAAACAGATGAACAAAGATATGTCGGTGAGTATCTGGAAAGGCTGGGTTCGAAAAAGGGTGGCCTGATTGTATTGGCGCTAAGCGAGTATCTTTCGCAGCACTCCGAAAGCGGGAAAATATTTGCCTTCAGTTTCAGCCGAAATGATCTCAAAGATGCTATTCGGGATGTGCTTTCCGAAAGGGGGCTCGTTATCCAACTTTCCGATGAACCACAGCCAGCAGAATCTGGAGGATCAGGTCTGGATGGCATGTTGGATAGCCTGAACGCATTCGGTTAATAATTGTCAAACACCTAAATAAACAGCGCAATCTGCATTTTTTTGCAGGTTGCGCCTTCTTTTGTCACAAAAAGGGAATTTAGAACAGTATCGCATTAAAGGAGGAAAATGAAATGAGAGCATTTGCGTGAAGGGTACAGAAAAGGGGAAGGGAGATACCGCAATCGTCCGTCCGGGGTCCCCGCGAAATCGTAGATTTTGTGGGGTGGGGCGTTGGACGGTTGTGGGGCTCCCTGTTCCTTTTTCAAAACGGAAGGGAGGTGAGGCCTATGCACACGTTCATCATGCACTAAATGCTGACCAGAACAAATTTAGAATGCATGCCATTCTGGCATGTCACCCAGGGTGGCATGTTCAGGAGGCATGACAAATGAACGATGGCGATCTCCGCAACCAATTCACGGCATATATGCAGAAGGTGGTATATCACGCCAAGGTAGACTACATACGCAGAAAAAAAGCACAGCAACCCAAAGCTGAAGTCAGTTGCGCGGAAGTGTCCGATCTTGCTTATGAGCAGGATTTTCGCACAGTACCCGAAACTGAGTTTGATTTTGAAGAACGACGCTTGGCCAACAGCTTCGAGACGCTTCCGTTAATACGGCGGAAGATCCTCACGCTCTTGTTTGTGCAGGGGCTTTCCGCTATGGAAGTAGCCGAGGAAATAGGTTGCTCGTTGGATTTTGTTTACACAAGTAAACGCCGTGCTCTGCAAAAACTACGTGAACAAATGCAGGAAAGTGGTGAGTATGATGACACGTGATTCGTTTTCCGATCTGCTGCGCCGTGCAGTTAACGGTGAGCCGGAGGCTGTGGATGAAGTTCTACGGCTCTATATGCCGTTGATCAACCGCAATAGTGTAGTGGATGGTGTTTTCGATGAAGATTGTCGGCAGTATATCCTGCTGCGGGTGGCGGAGCAGATCGGGAAGTTTCAGACAAGAAGTTGATTGATCTCATCCTCTAACCTTTATATTGTAACTATCATCTTGAGAAACAAGTTTTCCTCCAGATGTGCAGTTAGGTAAGATTGTCAGCATGCCAGTCGTTGATTGTTGATTCAGTAAAAAGATGTTCACGCTGTTTGGTATCTGAAAAAATATTTTTGAATCATGTACAATTCACGGAGGTTTTATGCGCTTTTACTCTATAAAGACATCCCGCACCTTGACAAACAGGCTCATGGGCTTTATAACTACCCCCTCAACCATCCCTTGGTCGGCAAGCGGCTATCGTCTGCCTAGCAAGCAGAACATGAGCACATAAACACGGGTGGCTCCCGTGTGCGTCATGACCCGTTCCAGTGGATGCAGAACTGGCAATTCTGACGGCCCTGTAGCCGAGGGCGTTGAGGGGAGCAAATGAGTAAAGGAGTGGTGCAGGATGCACTTAAAAGAGTACCCCGATGTCCTCACTGTGCTACAATTGGCACAGGTGCTGGGCGTCGGCAAAAACGCGGCCTATGGCCTGGTACAGGACGGCACCATCGGACACCTAAAAGTCGGACGGAAATATCTGGTGCCCAAGCGCTGCGTGCTTGACTATTTGAACTCGCCGCGGTATAATAATACCTGTAATGGCGGGCTAAATTCGACTGTCACGAAAGGAGATAAAGATGACAGGAAGTCTGCAAATTAAAAAAGAGATCTATTACATGGTGCTGAACATCTATGATGCCAACGGCAAGCGTAAACTCCGTTGGATTACAACCGGTCTACCCGCAAAGGGGAATAAAAAGCGGGCCGAAAAAATGCTGCGGGAGACGCTCAGGGAGCATGAGCAGCGGGAATCAGCCACAACCAATAGGTGCGACATGCGTTTCAGCGACTGGGTACGGCATTGGCTGGAGGATGCAGAAAAGCGGGTGGATGTGATCACTTACCAGGGCTACAAGGTGAATGTGGACAATCATATCCTACCCTATTTTGATGATCTCGGCATCGCACTATCGGATATGACCCGCCAGGTTCTTCAAGCGTACATCGACCATAAGGCCAAGAACGGACGCAAAGACGGAACAGGCGGTCTATCGCCGAAAAGTATCCAGCATTACAGAAGCATTTTGCACCAAACACTGAAAGCCGCAGTCATGGCGGGTTACTTGCCGTCAAACCCTTGTGAGAACCTGGTTATCCCCAAAAAACAGCGTTACGAATACCAGTTTTACAACGACGATCAACTGGAATGCCTGTTCCAAGCTGTCCGGAACGACCCGATTTATCCGATGGTTCGTATAACGGCGGTCTATGGCTTGCGCCGTAGCGAATTGCTCGGGTTACAGTGGGACAGCGTGGATTTCAGCGCCAACACACTAACAATCAAACACACGGTTGTGAAAGTTCTGACTACTGTCCAGAAAGACACCACCAAGTCCAATGCAAGTTACCGCGCATTTCCCCTGCTTCCCGATATACGGCAGTTTCTTCTACAACTGAAAGCTAAAGAAAAGGAGCACCGCCGCCTTATGGGTCGGGACCAAGAGGCCTCGAGTTCGAATCTCGACACTCCGACCACATAGAAACCCTTGACGCTCATGGCGTTGAGGGTTTCTGTTTTCCCCTCGCAGCACTCGTTTTCGGCCCTGTTCTAACACCTGTTCTAACACTTTCCGCCAAGCACACCGGCAAGCGATTGTGCGATGGTCTGCTTACGCTTCATGTCCAAGTGCGAGTAGGTGTTCGCCGTCAGGGTTATATCGGCGTGCCCCAACCATTCCTGTACATCTTTCAAGCCAAACCCTTGGGCAATCAGCAGACTCGCGCAGCTATGCCTCAAGTCGTGGAAGCGGATATGTGGCAACTCGTTTTGCCGGAGCAAGTCGAGAAACCTATGGCTTACGTAGTCAGGCGAGTAGGGTTTTCCATTGGCCCACTTGAAGATGTATGGGCTTTCCTCATATTCCCGACGCACAAGAAATATGTTCCGACATCTCCCAGACACTCCCTTCATCTCCCTTGCAAACCCCTTGATTCACAAGGGATTGCGGCTCTGAAAGCGTGCAAAAGGCACTCAACCGCTTGATGGCAAACCGATACCGAAAAAGACGGTTTTTTGGAAAAATGTTAGAACGCTGTTAGAACATTTAGTTCGCCATTACCATTGGACAAAAAACCAAGAGGCCGTCTTCCCCGTAAATACAGCAAAAAAATCTGCACAACCTATTGACAATGACACATCATTTCTGTATAATATAATGTGCAATCGTCAATGGGAGGTGAGAACCTGTGGACAACCAAATCCAAATAGATTCCCTGCTTTCTAATACACAGGGAATGGTCACGACCCGGCAAGTTACGCAGGCCGGACTGCATCGCAGTGTGTTGACCAAGCTCGTGCAGGAGGGACAGCTATATCAGATAAGCAGAGGCATCTATCTCAAGCCAAGCGCTTGGGAGGATGAAATGTTTCTGCTGCAGCTCCGCTATGGAAAAGGTGTTTTTTCGCATGAGACGGCGCTGTTTTTGCATGAGCTGACGGACCGCACGCCACATGTATTCTCAATGACTTTCCCAAAAGGATACAACGCACCTTCGTTGAAAGATGAAAATGTAATGATTCGCAGGGTTGTACCGGAAAACTATTTGCTTGGCCTTGTTGAGGTATCCTCCCCTGCGGGGAACTCGCTGCGGTCATATGATGTGGAGCGCACGCTCTGCGACATCGTGCGTGGGAACAACACTTGCGATATTCAAATTGTCAACCAGGCGATGAAGCGCTATGCGGCATCCCGAGGAAAGGACATCAACAAGTTGATGTCCTATGCCGAGCAATTGCGCGTGAAACCAAAAATTCTGAATTATATGGAGGTGTTGCTGTGATTACGAAGAATCCAATGCAGCTAAAGGCGTTCATTAAAAAGGTAGCCGCAGAAAAGCAAATTTCGGCACAGTTGGTGATGCAGAATTATATGCTGGAACGATTGCTCGAACGCATTGCGCTGTCAACGTACAAACGCAATTTTATCCTGAAGGGCGGCTTTTTGATTTCCGCTATCGTTGGCCTGGATTCCAGGGCTACGATGGATTTGGACACTACCGTCAAGGGCTTTGATCTGACACACGAAGCGCTCTGCTCTATCTTTATGGAGATATGCCAAGTGTCTGTGGAGGATAACATTTCGTTTGAAATTATTGGCACAGTGGATATCCGAGAGGGAGATGACTACCCGGGAATTCGCGTTAATATGAAAGCAAATTACCTGCCAGTCAGTGTTCCTCTCACTGTAGACGTGACCACTGGGGACAAGATCACACCATGCGAAGTGGAGTATACGTTTTCCCCTTTGTTTGATGAAAAAAGCATCAGCGTTATGGCATATCCCATCGAAACAGTGCTGGCCGAAAAGCTCGAAACCATTCTTTCGCGAGGCGTTGCAAACACCCGGCCGAGAGATTTTTACGATGTATATATATTGTGGAAACTGCACGGTTCACAGTGCAACACCGCAACCCTGCATACCGCCTTGGACCGCACCGCTGAAAAGCGAGGCAGCCGTGCACAGATAGCAGAGCATTCCGCAATCCTCTCAAAAATCCTGCTTGCTGAACAGATGCATAGCTTTTGGGATAGATACAGAAAAGATTTCAACTACGCAAACAATATCTCTTTTGAAGATACAGTCATTGTAGTACAAGAGGTATTGGATACAATCAATTGGGGGTCATGATGCCCCGCCAATAAAATACCAACCTGCCAGGTTTTCTTCGCCGAAAACCTGGTTTTTATCATTTCAAAAAAGGAGTATCTGCCATGTCCTGTCTACTCAAATTCAACTGGGTTAAGATGCCCAGAGAACACCTGCCTGAAGGCAAGGGGCTAATGGGCTCTTGGGCACGTCTGGCTGCTCGAGCGGCGTTCCGTCCCGGACAGGCTGACTACTGCGGTCATCGCAACGACGTCGAGCTGGCTTCATGGGTGGGTGGCATGGTAGGCCTGAAGAGTATCCTGGACACCAATAACCGCCAGAAGGTCATGGCGACAATGGATAAGCTTGCTGTGCTGGGCTACATCAGCTATGTCATCGACAAGGAAACCAAAAAATTCAGCTATACCGTCAAGGACTGGGTTGTCGAATGCTCTGGTGCCGCTTGCGCAGACGGTACGATTTATGCTACTGACAGTCATGGATTTCTCTGTCTGCCGCGGGATATTACACAGCGGCTCGCAGACATACAATACAAATTCGAAGAATCTGACGCGTGGATGGATCTCTGGTGCCACACAGTGTGGAGAGATCCGATCAACGCGTTTTCACATATGGCTCCTATGATTCAATTCGGCCGCGAAGGCGCGGCCCTTACTTTGGAAAAACTCGGCGCCCGCTGGGGCTGGGAAAAAACAAAAGTGTGGCGGTTCCTCAAAAAGCATGGGGATGTCTTCCCGCTGCGCAAGTTACCCGGCTCCTATGGCTGCTTGGTTTTCAATACAAAATACCCTACAGGCGCAACGGTGGTTACGCCCACCGACAGAGAAATCGGACGTATATTGGATGCACTACGTGTTCTGGGCAACGAAAATACGCAGACAAGCGGCACTGATAACCGGAAGATTAACCGGATCATCGCCGTTTTTAGTTGGCGGATTGTCGCTCAAAATCGTGTTGCACTTCCTTTATATACGCGTATCTTTCTCTGTGAGCATTGTAGGAACTGTGATAAGGACTGCAGGAGGAATAACTATAATGACACAACAAGATACATACAATCAGCAGGAGGGACTGCTTTTGGAGCAGTCGGAGGCGTTTTTGGGGATGCTGTTGCAGCGGGGTATCCTGGAAGACACGCAAATCGACGACGAGGCCCGCCGGAAGGCTATTTCGGATCGCAAGCGCAAGACCTACCACAACACCCTGCTCATGCTTCAGAACTATCGCAATATCACCTGGGCCTTGGAATGCTTTCCGGAGCATATAGCTGAAGAACTGGATCTCCCAATGAAAAACCTGGATGCTCTGCTTTGCAAGTTGGATACGGAACTGGTGTTCGGCAACTACAAGCTGGAAAGCCGGCTTCACAGCGTTCTGAGGTCGCGATTGCTGCTGGAACGCATCAACGAGGCATTGACGGTCCTCAATAAAAAGCCGAAAGACGGTCCAGCTCTGTACAAGGTGATCTACGAAACATTCATCGCGCCGGTCCAGCCGAACCATACGGAACTCTTGTTTCGCCTGAACATGTCTTCGCGGCATTACTACCGGCTTCGTTCGCAGGCCATCAATGTGCTTTCATTGCGTTTGTGGGCTACGCCGGACGAGGAACTGGATTCGTGGCTGGAGGTACTGACGCTGCTGGAGATGCGGTGAGAAGAAAGGCAATTTAGGGCACGGAGATGAATCCGTGCCCCAGCGATGCAGCAGGCAGTGCTACTC
>JGI994J12354_10003664_pt1 | contig 14222 bp, 28 predicted proteins | sample IntmicLarv3ML3BL_FD_12354 | JGI IMG/M metagenome (IMG submission 12354)
CAACACATCAATCAGCTTGGCAACAGAAGATTTCCCCGAACCGTTTCTGCCCAAAAGTGCAACATATTCCCCTTTTTTTACGGAAAAAGAAACATCGTTAAGAGCCTCCAACTTCTCATCCTCTGAAGTCGGATAAGAAAAGGAGATATTTTCAAGTCGAACATCCAACAGGTTGTTTGTTTCTTCCACTATTACCGCCTTTACTGGAGAGGGTGAATACTTTTTTTCGAAAGCCGCTTTCATTAGGAATTTGTGCCACCGAACAGCAGCGGGATGGGGATAAATACAATGCTTTGAGAAGATAAAATGCTTTTTTCAAAGGAAGGGAGCATATAAAGCTTTGAGAAATCATATCGACGCGGTAGAGCGCCGTCTATCAAGAATCGTTTTTGCTTGAGAGACAAGCTCTAAAAGGAGATAGATTTTCAAAGAAAGGGAGCATATAAAGATATGTGACCGACCTTTGAGAAATCATATCGACGCGGTAGAGCGCCGTCTATTAAGAATCGTTTTTGCTTGAGAGACAAGCTCTAAAAGGAGATAGATTTTCAAAGGAAGGGAGCATATAAAGATATGTGACCGACCTTTGAGAAATCATATCGACACAGTAGAGCGCCGTCTATCAAACAAAAAATGGAGAGGGCTAAAAGAGCCGACTCCCCATCCCTTACAATTCAATTCTTCTTCGAGAATTAAACCAATTCAATCCTTGCCATTTCGGAAGCATCGCCTCTTCTGGTTCCTAGCTTGATAATTCTCGTATATCCGCCATTTCTCCCGGCAAAGCGAGGTGCTAATTCATCGAATAAATAATTTACAGGATTTACCGTTTTTCCTTCTGCATCATGAGATTTTCTCAGCCAGTAAATAGCATTCTTTCTCGCAGTAAGTCTTGTCGGTGCATCCACCTGAATGGTTTTCTTTTTGATTTCACGATCAACAACATCGTACTTCTTGCCATTCTTTGATGTCTTGGAAATAAGAACCTTACGACCCTTTGCATCCAACTTTGCTGCTGAAACAGTAATTTCTTTTGTTGTAAAATTATCGCGTTCACGAATCGCACGAGCAATCAGTCTTTCTGAAATTTTACTAATCTCTTTTGCGCGGGCTACCGTTGTCACAACCTTTCCGTCTACAATCAGCGCCGTGGTAAGATTCTTCAAAATTGTCAGTCTTTGATCGGACGCGCGTCCTAATTTTCTATTTGCTGGCATGTGCATAACCTCCTATATGATTTCAAGTAATCCCATTATTTTATTTGGACTACTCATTCCTCACTCATTAAGAGTGACAGCTCCATATCATGAAGCTTGGCAATAACCTCTTCTAGAGATTTCTTGCCCAAATTTCTAACCTTCATCATTTCATCCTCCGAGCGGGCTATCAAATCGCCAATGCTATTGATACCGGCGCGCTTCAGACAATTATATGTGCGAACGGAGAAATCCAAATCCTCAATTGCAACATCATATTTGGAATTCTTCTGTGTTGTCTCGTCAACATCTTGAAAACTAAGGCTCGTCGCACTATCCGTAAGTGCTACGAACAAAGCCAAGTGTTCAGAAAGAATAGAAGCTGCTGCGGAAAGTGCATCCTTTGCACCAATCGTTGCATCCGTCCAAACCTCCATAGTAAGGCTGTCAAAGTCGGTTCTTTCTCCAACACGGGTATTCTGAACAGAATAATTGGCTCTTCTGATAGGTGTAAAGATTGAATCAATCGCAATGACACCAATTGGTTGGTTCACAAGCTTATTTCTTTCTGCTGTAGAATATCCTCTTCCATTATTTATCGTAAGTTCAATAAAAAGGCGTCCTGAACCATTCAGTGTAGCTACAATGTGATCCGGATTCATGATCTCGACTTCCTCGTCGTGAACAATATCTCCCGCTGTAACGACACCGTTTCTTCCTTCATCAGTACTGATATAAACAGTCTTAGGACCATCNACATGAAGCTTCGCACGAATCCCCTTGATATTAAGGATAATTTCAGTCATATCCTCAACCACACCCGGAATAGTGGAAAATTCATGAAAAATCCCCTCAACACGGATTGCTGTAACAGCAGCACCAGTGAGAGAAGAAAGAAGTACACGACGCAAGGAATTGCCAAGAGTTGTACCATATCCACGTTCTAATGGACTGATAACAAACTTGCCATAGGAGTTGTCTTCATTTGTTTCTATACATTCAATGACCGGCTTTTTGATCTCAATCATCTTTCTCCTCCTTGTTCAGATAAATACCATTGTTAAAAGCATAAAGTAGATTTTGGAAAATACCCGAACGGGCAATTTCACAAAAAGGATACATTATACTCTTCTTCTTTTCGGGGGTCTGCAACCGTTATGAGGAACAGGTGTTACATCCTTAATCATCGTAACATCCAANCCTGTTGCTTGCAATGCNCGAATAGCCGACTCACGTCCTGCTCCCGGGCCCTTAACAAAAACCTCAACCGAACGCATACCATGATCGGCAGCCTTTTTCGCTGCATCCTCTGCTGCCATCTGTGCCGCAAAAGGTGTTCCCTTACGAGAACCCTTCATACCCATTTCTCCGGCAGATGCCCAAGAAATTGCATTTCCAGCCGAATCGGTAATCGTAACAATCGTATTATTAAACGTAGAATGAATATGTGCATGACCGCGATCAATATTCTTCCGTTCTCTTCTTCTTGGTCTAGCTGCTGTTTTCTTTGTTGCCTTAGCCATAAACTACGCCTCCTTATTTCTTCTTTCCTGCCGCCGAACGCTTCGGTCCCTTGCGGGTACGTGCATTCGTCTTTGTACGCTGTCCACGAACAGGCAAGCCCAGTCTATGACGACGTCCACGGTAGCATCCGATTTCCGTCAAACGCTTGATGTTAAGAGAAACCTCTCTTCTAAGATCACCCTCTACACGATAATCTCTTTCAATAATGTCACGAATTTTTGAAACCTCTTCCTCCGAAAGATCCTTCATTCTCTTATTAGGATCAATGGATGTTGCTTCAAGAATTTGCACTGAAGATGTTCTTCCAATGCCAAAAATATAAGTAAGAGCAATTTCGACTCTCTTGTCATTGGGCAGATCCACACCGGCTATACGCGCCATCTGTTGTACCTCCGTAATTTCTTTATTCTTTATCTATAGAACTTGCGTCTGGTAAGCTCTTGAATCGTGAGAAATCCAATGCCTATCATGTGCAGCTTCTCGTTCTCAACCTGCTATATCAAAGTAGTTTAACTTAGCCCTGTCTTTGCTTGTGCTTCGGATCGGAGCAAATAATCATCACCCGTCCATTGCGGCGAATTACTTGACATTTTTCACACATTGGCTTCACTGAAGGTCTGACTTTCATTCTTTTTTCCTCCCAATCTTTGTATCCGCTCTAAAACAGAAATCAGCACTTTCTGACAAGCGCGCTATAATATAATAACAAAAATTTCCTGTAAATCAATACTTTTGCGGCATTTTCCTAAAAAAAAGTCATTTTGCACGCCAAGTAATACGTCCTCTTGACAAATCGTACGGCGAAAGCTCAAGAGTTACCCTGTCACCCGGCAAAATCTTAATATAATTCTGACGTAGCTTTCCCGAGATATGTGCCAACACAATATGTCCATTTTCAAGCTTCACCTTAAACATTGCATTCGGAAGTGCGTCATCAACAATTCCCTCAACCTCAATAACTTCTTCTTTTCCCATGAACTCCTCCTCTTACTTATGTATCAAGCTTCTCAAAAGCTTTTCTACTGATTTGTTTTTCTCTTTCTTATCGTTTTTCTTTTCATTTACCAAAAGCATTAAAAAATCTTCAGAAAAACCTATTTCCTTCACGTGCTTTTTTCTTTTTTTCTTCGGTATCTCTATAGTCCTTTTCTTCCCGTCACAAAGAAAATAAAAATCTTCCTCCGAGCCCAAAACAAAAAAACATTTTCCCTTATCGTTTCCACAAAGAGCCTCGACACATTTCCCTGTATTTTCGGAAAACGCAGTAAAAACTTTTTCCGGCTTCTTTTTCTTTGTCACAAATCCACCTTTGTTAAAATCAAGGGTCCGTCCTCTGTTATCGCAATGGTATTTTCATAATGTGCAGACGGCTTTCTGTCCTTCGTTACAATCGTCCACCGATCACTTTTTGTTTCTATTTCTCTATTGCCCATATTAATCATAGGTTCTACTGCTATAACAAGCCCCGGAACAAGCCGCATTCCACGTGCTCCTTTTCCAAAATTCGGAACATCCGGCTCTTCATGTAAATTTCTTCCTATGCCATGTCCTACCAATTCACGAACCACACCATATCCATGCGCTTCCGCGTGCTCCGAAACAGAAAGTGAAATATCTCCGATTCTGTTGCCCACAACTGCCTTTGAAAAGCCTTTCCAAAAGCATTCCTCTGTCACCTTAATGAGCTTTTGAACATTCTCGTCCACATTCCCCACGCCAAAGGTTCTTGCCATATCTCCGTGAAATCCGTCCAGCTTTGCGCCGATATCCACACTTACAATATCCCCTTCTTGAAGAATATATTCAGAGCTAGGAATACCATGAACCACCGCTTCATTCACAGATGTACATACAGACGCCGGAAATGGAGGTGTTCCATAATGCAAAAAGGACGGTTCCGCACCCTCTGCCCGAATGATTTTTTCTGCCAATTCATCAATGCTTTTGGTCGAAATCCCCGGGCGAATCAACGCCTCTATGGCTTCATGTGCAAGAGCTACAACGCGTCCTGCTTTTTGCATTTTTCTGATTTCTTCAGGGGTTTTCAAATATACCATCAGTGCGCCAGACCCTTAGCTTCAAATGCTTTTTGTACCTGTTTCCAAGCAACCTGAAAATCATTCTCATTATTCGCTTCCATGATAAGACCCTTTTTCTCATAGAAGTCAATTAGCGGTGCTGTTTGATTTCTATATGTTTCAAGACGAACTTGTACCGTCTCTTCCTTATCATCTTCTCGCTGGATGACCTCACTGCCGCATGAATCACAGACATTTTCAAGTTTCGTTGGCTTGTATTTTGTGTTGTAGCTCGCGCCGCAAGCCACACAAACACGCCTTGAGGATACTCTTTCCTTTATGATTGAATCAGGTACGCTAATCCGAATCACACCGTCAATCGTCACATTCATTTCAGAGAGAATGTTTTCCAATTCCTCTGCCTGCTGAATATTCCGAGGAAAACCGTCAAGCATAAAACCATTTTGGCAATCACTATTTGACAATCTTTCCCGCAACATTCGGATGGTTATTTCGTCTGGAACCAGAACACCTTTATCTATATACGTTTTCGCTTCCATTCCTAAAGGAGTCTTTCCCTTGATATTAGAACGAAAGATATCTCCTGTAGAAATATGTGAAATTCCATATTCCTTCGTCAACGCATCGGCCATTGTTCCTTTCCCTGAACCGGGAGCTCCCAATAAAATCAGTTGCATATTCTCGTCACGCTCCTTACCAACCCTTTGTGTCTGTAGCCACAGGAACCTCGCAGTAAAAACATTGTCTTCACTGCGAGGTTTATTTTTCTTTTGCTTATTCACCAAATAAAATCAATCAAGGAAACCCTTATAGTGATGCGTTACCATCTGTGATTCTATTTGCTTCACCATATCATTTGCCACACCTGTAAGAATCAGAACAGAAGTTCCGGCAAACCATACATCCTGCATTTTTGTAAATGTACCAATCAATGTCGGAACCAAGCAAACCAATGCCAGAAACAAAGCGTCTATCCAATTCATTCTGCTTGCAGTTCTTGCAATGAAATCTGAGGTCGGACGACCCGGACGAACACCGGGAATAAATCCACCGTTCTTCTGAAGGTTATTGGATATCTCAATCGGGTTGAACTGAATCAACGAATAGAAGAAAGTAAATCCGATAATCAAAAAGAAGTACACTACATAATAGAAAGGACTCGTTCCGAAATCTCTAAACCACTGAACAATGAGATTTGTACTATTAGAAAAGAACAAACTCACAATCGTCGAAGGCAGTGCCAATATGGATGTCGCAAAGATAACCGGCATAACACCTGCTTGATTTACCTTCAGAGGAACATAGGTGTTCTGACCACCATAGGTTTTTCTACCAACAACACGCTTAGAATATTGAACAGGGATTCTTCTTTCTGCATTTTGAACAAAAATAACAAATACGATTGTCGCCAACGCGATCGCTGCAACTACAATGAAGAGGAGTGCGCCTAGAAGAACGCCAACCACTGCCATTTCAAAGCGACCTGAAATATCCTGCGAGTAGTTAAACAATTGAATTGCCATTCTTGGAAGTCTGGTAACAATACCTACAAAAATGATAAGGGAAACACCATTTCCAATACCTTTTTCATTGATTTGCTCTCCGAGCCACAGTACAAAGGCTGTACCGGCTGTAAAAGATGCAATGATTAACGCCGCATTGAGGGGTGCAGGTAAAAATCCAGTCATTGCGGAGCGTGTACTCCACCAGAACAAGGCACTTGTCAAAAGAGCCAAACCAATCGTCACAAAACGAGTAATTTTCTGGATTTTTTTTCTTCCTGTCTCGCCTTCCTTTTGCATACTTTCGAGCTTTGGAATTGCTACCGTAAGAAGCTGCATAATAATGGACGAGTTGATGTATGGAGAAATACCCATTGCAAAAATTGTTGCAGCAAACAAACCTCCGCCAGACATAATGTCCATCAAGCTACCAATTTGTCCCATATTTTGAATCAGCGAGGTAAAAATCTCACGGTTGATACCGGGAACCGGTATCAGACCACCCAATTGATAAATCACCAGAATCACAAAAGTAAAGATAATCTTTTTCTTCAGTTCCGGGACACGAAAAGCATTTAATAGGGTATCAAACATACCTTTCATGTTCAAACCTCCTGTGCTGTTCCACCAGCCTTTTCAATTTTTTCTTTAGCTGACGCAGTAAAAGCAGACGCTTTCACTGTCAGTTTCTTTGTGAGCTCTCCATTCCCCAAAATCTTAATACCGTCGTTTACCTTCGGTACAGTAAGAAGACCGGTATTGGAAAGAAGCTCTGCATCAACCACCGTATCATTTTCGAAATTCTCAAGATCCTGAATATTGATTTCAAGATATTGAAGAGCAAAACGCTTATTATTAAATCCGCGCTTCGGCAATCTTCTGTAAAGGGGCATTTGACCACCCTCAAAACCAGGGCGTACACCGCCGCCAGAACGAGCATTTTGTCCCTTATGTCCGCGACCTGAGGTTTTTCCATTGCCGCTCCCGGCACCTCTTCCCTTACGGTATGCTTTTGCATTTCCGCTGGAAGTCAATTCATTGAGTTTCATCGTTTTCCCCTCCATCAGACTTCTTCACAAGATACAAGATGCGCTACTGCACGAACCATACCGCGCATTGCAACGTCGTCTTTTTTTACTACTGACTGTCCTATTTTCCGAAGCCCAAGTGCCTGCACAGTTGCTTTATGCTTCTTATTGGAACTGTTGGTGCTCTTCACCAATGTAATTTTTAGTTCTGCCATGGAAGACACACCTCCTTATAAAATTTCTTCGACAGATTTTCCTCTGAGACGTGCAACCTCTTCGAGAGATTTCATGCTCTTTAGACCTTCCATCGTCGCGTTTACCATGTTGTTCGGGTTATTGGTTCCCAAGGATTTTGTACGAATATCTCTGATTCCTGCGAGTTCACAAACTGCACGAACAGGACCTCCGGCAATAACTCCGGTACCTTCTTTTGCCGGTTTCATAACGATTTTTCCAGCTCCAAAAACACCAAAGGCTTCGTGAGGTATGGTAGATCCGTCAATCGGAACACGAATCAAATTCTTCTTCGCATCCTCAATTCCCTTACGGATAGCATCCGGAATTTCCGCTGCTTTACCAAGTCCTTTTCCAACTAATCCATTCTCGTCACCTACGATAACAAGAGCAGCGAAGCGGAAATTACGACCACCTTTAACAGTCTTTGAAACACGACCGATATGGATAACCTTTTCTTTAAGCTCTATTGTATTCGGATCGATACGCATTTTTTCTTCCCCTCCTGATTAGAAAATAAGACCGGCTTCACGTGCCGCGTCAGCCAAAGCCGCTACGCGGCCGTGGAAAATATATCCACTTCTATCGAAAACTACATCCTTAATATCCTTAGCAACAGCACGCTCGGCAACCAGCTTTCCAACCTCTGCCGCCGCTTCCTTGTTACCACCAAAAGAAATTTTCGATTTGATATCCTTATCGAGTGTAGACGCACTCACAAGAGTATTCCCTGTGGTGTCATCAATAATCTGAGCGTAAATATTTGTATTACTTCTGAAAACGCAGAAACGAGGCCGAGAAGCGGTACCAGATATTTTTTTTCTTACACGCAAATGCCGTTTCTTACGGAATTCGTTTCTGTCCGGTTTTTTAATCATGCTTTTTCACCTCTTCCCTTATTTCTTAGCGCCCGTCTTACCTTCTCTGAGTCTAAGAACTTCAGTATCATACTTGATACCCTTGCCCTTATACGGATCAGGAAGTCTAAGCTTGCGAATTCTGGCAGCGGTTTCGCCAACCAGTTGTTTGTCAGCACCTTTAACGATAATTCTATTTTGTGCCGGTACTTCTAGTTCAATCCCCTCCGGTTCTTCTACTTCAACCGGATGTGAAAGACCCAGATTCAAGGTAACCTTCTTACCATTTTTTGCGGCTCTGTAACCAATACCATTGATTTCCAAGGTTTTTGTAAAGCCCTCTGAAACACCCACCACCATATTGTTAATGAGTGAACGTGTAAGACCGTGCAATGCTTTGTGGAATTTTACGTCTGAAGGACGATTTACCGTGATTACGGAACCATCAATTGCAACAATCATATCCGGATGTACATCTAGTGTAAGAGTTCCATTCTTTCCCTTTACGGAAAAAACATTTCCATCTTTTTTTGCCTCCACTCCTTCTGGGAGTGTAACCGGCATTTTGCCAATTCTTGACATATCTATAAACCTCCTGCTCTTAAGATTGTGAAACAGCATTTATTTGCCATTTCTTTTCAGAGTAACTCCGCTTACCACACGTAAGCTAAAACTTCTCCGCCTACGCCCAGCTGGCGTGCTTTCTTGTCTGTCATAAGTCCGCTTGAAGTGGAAAGAATCGCAATTCCCAAACCGCCCAATACGCGAGGAAGCTCCTGCGCATTCGCATAAACACGAAGACCCGGTTTTGAAATTCTCTGAATTCCTGTGATAACACTTTTCTTAGCGGCATACTTCAATGTAACCTTAATTGTGCCCTGCTTGTTGTCTTCAAAACTTTCTACTTTGCTGATATAACCTTCATCCAATAAAATCTGCGCGATAGCCTTTTTCAAATTGGACGCAGGAATTGTGACGGTAGGGTGTCCTGCCGTTCCTGCATTACGGATTCTGGTGAGCATATCTGCAACTGCATCTGTAATCTGCATACATTTTCCTCCTTGATTGCTATCTATTTACCAACTGGCTTTTTTCACGCCCGGAATTTGACCCTTATAGGCTAATTCACGGAAGCACAAACGGCATATACCATACTTACGAATATAGGCATGAGGCCGTCCGCAAAGCTTGCAGCGGTTGTGTTGCTGTGTTTTGAATCTTGGTGCTCTTTGCGCCTTAATAATCATCGATTTCTTGGCCATTTACTTTTTCAACCTCCTGTTTACTTCTGAAAGGGCATACCAAACAGTGATAAAAGCTCTTTTGCTTCTTCATCTGTCTTGGCGGTTGTTACAATAACAACGTCCATTCCGCGGATTTTATCAACCTTATCATAGTCAATTTCCGGGAAAACCAACTGCTCTCTCAAACCGAGGGCGTAATTTCCACGTCCATCGAATGAATTATCGCTGATTCCTCTAAAGTCACGAACTCTCGGAAGTGAAATGCTAATGAGCTTATCTAAGAACTCGTACATTTTCTCTCCACGCAAGGTAACCTTACAACCAATCTTCATACCTTCTCTGAGCTTAAACGCGGCAACAGATTTTTTGGCTGTTGTCATAACCGCTTTTTGCCCGGTAATAATTCCTAGATCACGAACGGAATTCTCCAAAGCCTTAGGATTGTCCTTTACTTCTCCGACACCCATGTTCAGAACAATTTTTTCCAAACGCGGAATTTCCATCACGGATTTATATTTGAACGTTTCCCTCAAAGCAGGCGCAACCTCGGATCTATATCTATCTTTTAATCTCGACATTGATTAACCCTCCTTGGCGGCTTTCTTCACCGTGTCAATAACGGTGTTAGTTTTTTTCGCAACACGATCCTTAGAACCGTCCTCATTTATACGATAAGCGATTCTTGTCGGCTTCAAGGATGTCGGGTCTACAAGCATTACATTGGAAGAATGAATAGATCCTTCTGTTTCAATGATAGAAGCAGGCTTCAACTGTCCCTTTGCCTTCTGGTGCTTTGTTACAATATTCACACCTTCTACGAAAACACGACTCTTTTTCGTGTCAACTTTTACAATTTTTCCTGACTTGCCCTTGTCTTTACCGGAAATAACAATGACAGTATCGCCAGTTTTTACATGAATTTTGTTTGCCATTTGTCAACCTCCTTATAGAACTTCGGGAGCAAGAGAAAGGATTTTCATATAATCCTTATCACGTAACTCTCTCGCGATTGGCCCAAAAATACGGGTTCCGCGTGGGTTCTTGTCCTCTCTAATAATAACTGCGGCATTTTCATCAAATTTGATGTAAGATCCGTCCGGGCGGCGCACACCCTTTTTCGTGCGAACGACGACAGCCTTTACCACTTCACCCTTTTTCACCATACCGCCCGGGGCAGCAGATTTAACAGAGCAAACAATAACGTCACCGACATTCGCATATTTATGCCAGGATCCGCCAAGGACCCGGATGCACAAAAGCTCTTTTGCACCGGTATTATCAGCTGATCTTAATCTGGATTCAACTTGAATCATCCTAGATTTCCTCCTTTTTGCAAAACAATTTTGTACATCTTACTTAGCTTTTTCAACAATTTCTGCAAGTCTCCAGCACTTATCCTTCGATAACGGGCGGGTTTCCATTACTTTAACTGTATCCCCGATACCGCACTCGTTCTTTTCATCATGTGCCTTGAGCTTGTATGTTCTTTTAACAATCTTCTTGTAAAGCGGATGCTTTACATGCTCAGTTACCGAAACAACAATTGTCTTATCCATCTTGTCACTGGTAACCAGCCCGATTCTTGTTTTTCTGAGGTTACGATCACTCATCTACTTTTCCCCCTTCACTTACTCGCTTTGAGCTCTTGATCACGAAGCACTGTCTTGACCCGAGCAATATCTCTTCTGACCGCACCAATGCGTTGGGGGTTTTCCAACTGATTCGTTGCGTGTTGAAACCGAAGCTTAAAAAGTTCATCCTTCAGGGCAACCAATTCCTTATTCAGCTCGTCCGCAGACTTTCCACGAATTTCATTAGCCTTCATTTACGTCACCCTCCTTTTCCTTTGCAATAAACTTTGTTTTGCAGGGAAGCTTGTGTCCAGCAAGACGCATTGCTTCACGCGCTGTCTCTTCCGAAACGCCTGCAATCTCAAAAAGTACACGACCCGGCTTTACAACAGCTACCCAGTACTCAGGGTTACCTTTACCGGAACCCATTCGAACCTCAGCCGGCTTCTTTGTAACAGACTTATCCGGGAAGATTTTTATCCAAACCTTACCACCTCTTCTGACGTAACGATTAATCGCGATACGAGCAGATTCGATTTGGTTTGAGGTAATCCAACATGGCTCTGTTGCCTGAATACCAAAATCTCCGTAAGCGACAAAATTTCCGCGTGTCGCTTTTCCTGTCATACGGCCGCGATGCTGCCGTCTGTATTTTACTCTCTTAGGAAGCAACATTATTCCTCGCCTCCTTCGTTTTCAATTTTAGGAGCTTTCTTCTCCGGGAGAATTTCGCCCTTATAAATCCAAGCTTTTACTCCAATACGACCATAGGTCGTGTTCGCCTCTGCAAAACCATAGTCAATGTCCGCACGAAGTGTCTGTAGCGGAATTGTTCCCTCATGATAATGCTCTGTACGCGCAATTTCAGCACCACCGAGACGACCGGAAACCTGTGTTTTGATTCCCTTTACGCCTGTCTTCATGGTACGTCCCATTGCCTGCTTCATAGCACGGCGGAAGGAAGTACGCTTTTCTAGCTGTGCAGCGATATTTTCCGCTACTAGCTGAGCAGACGCGTCCGGTGTACGAATTTCACGAACATCTACAAAGAAGTTCTTCTTGAACTGCTTTGCCAGCTTTTTCTTCAAATCCTCAATACCTGCGCCCTGACGACCGATAATGATACCGGGCTTTGCTGTATTGATGATAACCATTGTCTTATCCTCACCCTTGCGCTCAATTTCAATATTTGATACGCCGGAAGCGAAGCATTCTTTTTTTACAAAATCACGAATACGCTTGTCCTCTGCGAGAAAAGAACCAAAGGTCTTCTTATCCGCATACCAACGGGTATCCCATCCCTTAATGACTCCAACGCGTAAACCGTGGGGATTTACTTTCTGACCCATTAGAAATCCTCCTTATACTCTTTCCTTGAGAACAACAGTCACATGACTTGATCTCTTGTTGATTCTGCCGGCTGAACCTCTTGCTCTTGGCATAAAACGCTTCAGGATAGGACCCTGATTTGCATACGCATCCGCAACATAAAGAGAATCGCGGTTCAGATTATTATTGTTTACAGCGTTAGCTTCCGCTGATTTCAGTGCTTTTACAAGAATCGGGGACGCTGCCTTTGGTGTGTATGTCAAAATGGCATACGCATCGTCTAGGCTTTTGCCTTTGATCAAGTCTACAACAACACTGACCTTACGAGGGGAAATTCGGATATACTTGGCAATTGCTTTTCCCTGATCTTTTCCGATTCCCAGAACCTTACGCTCTTTTTTCGTAAGATATCCGACCTTGGCATTTTTTCTGGAAAAGCCTGTGTACTTTTGTACCAGCTCTTCTCTATTCGCAAGCATATAATCCTTGCTCATTACCTTCTTTTCCACTTATCTGTTCCTCCTTGTCCGATTCTTAGCGACCGCCGGTCGTTTTACTGCCGGCGTGTCCTCTAAAAGTCCTTGTGGGAGCGAACTCTCCGAGTTTGTGCCCGACCATTTCTTCTGTGACATATACCGGAACATGCTTTCTGCCATCATAAACAGCAATTGTATGTCCTACCATTTCAGGGAAGAGAGTTGAATCTCTGGACCATGTTTTGATTACTTTTTTCTCATTGGCTTTGTTCATCTCTTCAATCCTTTTCATAAGGGCCGATTCGACATAATAGCCTTTTTTCGTTGATCTACTCATCTATTTTCATGCCTCCCTTCGATTACTTTCTTCTCTTCACAATATACTTATTGGAATGTTTTTTCTTGTTTCTTGTCTTTTTACCGAGCGTAGGAACACCCCAAGGCGTAACCGGTCCGGGAAGACCTATAGGAGATTTACCTTCACCACCACCGTGAGGGTGATCGTTCGGGTTCATGACAACACCTCTTACAGTAGGACGAACACCCATGTGGCGTTTTCTTCCTGCTTTTCCGATTGTCACATTCTCATGCTCGTGATTTCCGACAGAACCAACCGTCGCACGGCAGCGTACCATAACCATACGAACCTCACCGGACGGCAAACGAACCTGAGCATAATCGCCCTCTTTTGCCATCAACTGTGCGCCTGCACCGGCTGTACGAACCATTTGAGCGCCTTTTCCGGGCTTTAGCTCAATATTGTGAATCATTGTACCTACCGGAATGCTTGAAATCGGCAAAGCATTTCCAGGAAGAATATCCGCATTCACACCGCTTACTACTTTGCTTCCGACCTTAACACCCTCCGGTGCAAGAATGTAAGCCTTGCTTCCATCTGCATACTGCAAAAGTGCAATATAAGCAGTACGATTCGGATCATACTCAAGTGCCGTAACCGTAGCCGGTACATCGTCCTTTTGTCTCTTCCAGTCGATGATACGAATTTTTCTGGCATTTCCTCCGCCGATGTGACGGACTGTGATACGACCGTAAGAGTTACGACCGCCTGTCTTTTTTCCCGCAACCAAAAGGGATTTCTCTGGTTTTTTCTTTGTCAGCACAGAGTAATCGGCAACCGTCATCTGACGTCTGGCAGGAGAAGTTGGATTAAAAGTTTTTACTGGCATCTTTCTTCACTCCTTCATCAATCAGGTCGTCATTA
>JGI994J12354_10003665_pt1 | contig 14220 bp, 13 predicted proteins | sample IntmicLarv3ML3BL_FD_12354 | JGI IMG/M metagenome (IMG submission 12354)
CCCATACCATTTACCCGCACGCCATTTTCCCGCCTGCTGTCCACTGCCGCGCCAAGGGCCGGAGGTGCCGACAAACGGTCAAACTTGATGTTGGGCATCACCGCTATCCGTTCGGGACAGCCGAAAAGCCCGGCAAAACGCGCGGCGTCCGCGTCTGAAATCGCCAGAACGCCCTCCGGCGCAACGGAACGAAAAAAAGGCCTCAACAGGGCATAACGGGAGGCGCTTTTTTCCGTCATGCGGCCATTGACCACCAGCACGGGCACTCCCGCCCGGCGAGCTTCAGCCATAAGACCAGGCCAGAGTTCGGTTTCGAGCAGGATAATAGCCTGGACGTCCGCCTGCTGCAGGGCTTTTGCCATCAGCGGGGGACTGTCCAAAGGAAAATAGCGGGGATAGATGTGCAGGGGAAAGGGGAAAGCGCTGCTGTCTATCTGGCGCAGCACATCCATGCCTTGCCGCGTGCAGGTGGAGCACAACAGATGCAGAGAACGACCGGCAAATTCCGGTTGTCCGGCCAGACGCGAGGCCAGCTCGGGCACAAGGGCATGGACAAGACCGGCTTCACCGCCGGAAGCCGCCTGCACCCAGATGCGGACGGCTGTATCGGATTCGTAAGGGGGAAGGTTGTTCCCGATGTCTCCGGCATGGGGCCAGTCATCGGGAACCAGGCGCTCGTCAAAGCCCTCGCCGAGGCGTTTGTGCCGCCTGAGCAGGGGCGTCGCCGCCTTCCACACTCCCCGGTAAAGTCCGAGGAAAAGGGAGTTGAGCGGATGGACAGGCATGAATGACTAGTTCAACAGGGTACCAATACGATCCCACTTGATATCCGTGAAATTCAGACTGGACCAGTAAATAATGAGCGCTTTGCCGTGGATGCTGTTTTTATCCACAAAGCCCCAGAAGCGGGAGTCCTGCGAGTGGTCGCGATTGTCGCCCAGCGCGAAAACTTTGCCCTCCGGCACCGTGAGCGGAGGCATATTGTCACGATGGTACATGGAGCCCAGATCGCTGTGGATAACATAGGGTTCCCCGACCGGCTTGCCGTTGCGGAAAAACTGCTTGCTGCGCATCTCCACCACGTCGCCGGGCAGGCCCACCACTCGCTTGATGTAATCTATGCTCTTGTCGGCGGGATAGGGGAATACGATGATATCACCGATTTCGGGCTGTCCCGTGGAAAAAATTTCCTTCTCGATAAAAGGCAGATGGATGCCGTAGCTGAACTTGGTGACAAAGAGCCTGTCGCCTTCCTGCAGGGTATTGAGCATGGACCCGGAAGGAATGATATAGGGCTGGATGATGAAAGAACGGATCAGTACGGCAATGAACAACGCGGCGACAATGATCTTGATGAAATCGATGAAGCTGCGCAGCGGGGTGTTGTAAACAATCTCGGGCATTAGTCGTCTCCTGCCTGCAGAGCGGCGAGAAAGGCTTCCTGGGGCAGTTCCACATTCCCCATGCGCTTCATGCGCTTCTTGCCTTCTTTCTGTTTTTCCAGCAATTTNCGTTTTCGCGTTATATCGCCGCCATAACACTTGGCGGTCACGTTTTTCCCCATGGGCGCATTGCGTTCTCTGGCTATCACCTTGTTGCCGATGGCNGCCTGGATGACCACCTCGAACAGNTGCCTGGGGATGGTGCGTTTGAGCCTGAGGGCCACGGCTCTGCCGTGCTGGTAGGCCTTGTCGCGATGCACAATGACNGCCAGGGCGTCCACAGGGTCGCTGTTGATGAGCATATCCAGCTTCACCAGATCGGCCTCGCGGTAGTCGATAAATTCATAGTCCATGGAGGCGTAGCCCTTGGTGGTGGACTTGAGCCGGTCGAAAAAGTCGTAGACAATTTCCGCAAAGGGCAGCTCGTAGGTGATGATGACCCGATTGGAGGTCAGGTAGCGCATGTCTTTCTGCAGGCCGCGCTTTTCTTCGCAGAGCTTGAACACGTTGCCCACATACTCGCTGGGAACGTGAATTTCCATCTTCACATACGGCTCGCGGAAGAAGGCTATTTTTACCGGCGGCGGCAGCTTGGCCGGGTTGTCGATATAGAGCGTGCTGCCGTCTGTGACGCCCACTTCATAAACCACCGAAGGCGCGGTGGCGATGAGTTCCACCTGAAATTCCCGCTCCAGCCTTTCCTGGATGATTTCCATATGCAGGAGGCCGAGAAAGCCGCAACGGAAACCGAAGCCGAGGGCCTGCGAGGTTTCCGGTTCCCACGAGAAAGCCGCATCGTTGAGTTGCAGCTTTTCAAGGGCATATTTCAGGGTTTCATAGTCGGCGTTGTCAGTGGGGTACAGGCCGCAGAAGACCATGGCCTTCACTTCTTTGAAGCCGTGCACGGGCTCGGCTGCCGGACGCTCGGCCAGGGTGATCGTGTCCCCTACCTTGGCATCGCCAAGTTCCTTGATGTTGGCGCACAGGAAACCCACTTCGCCCGTGCCGAAAACGGGAATATCGATCATTTCCGGCGAAAACGCGCCCAGGCGCAACACTTCGTACTCCTTGCCCGTGGCAAAAAGCCGTATGCGGTCGCCTTTTTTAATCGACCGTCCACGATACGAAAAAGAATCACCACCCCCTGGTAGGAGTCATACCAGGAATCGAAGATCAGGGCTTTCAGGGGCGCGGCCGGGTCGCCCTTGGGCGGAGGCAGACGATCCACCACGGCATGCAGCACGTCCTCCACGCCAAGGCCCGTTTTGGCGCTTATGGGGAGGGCCTGCGCGCAGTCAAGGCCTATGATTTCCTCAATTTCCGCCTTTACCCGCTCGGGGTCGGCGCTGGGCAGGTCGATCTTGTTGAGAAGGGGGATAATTTCGAGGTTATTGTCCAGGGCAAGATACACGTTGGCCAGGGTCTGGGCTTCCACTCCCTGGGAGGCGTCCACCACGAGCAGAGCCCCTTCGCAGGCGGTAAGGGAGCGCGAGACCTCGTAATTGAAGTCCACATGGCCGGGAGTATCTATGAGATTGAGGATATATTCCTCGCCGTCCGCCGTCCTGTATGGGATGCGCACGGTCTGGGCCTTGATGGTGATGCCCCGTTCCCGTTCAAGTTCCATTCTGTCCAGGTATTGATCGCGGCGCTCGCGCTCGGAAACAAGGCCTGTTTTTTCCAGAATCCTGTCTGCAAGCGTGGATTTGCCGTGATCAATATGGGCGATGATGCTGAAATTGCGTATGCGGTCCTGCCTGGGCATGCGGCTGTATTCCTTGCGATGCTTGAAAGTTGAGAGCCGCCTCCAACCGGGCTGCTATCGGCATAGTCCGGCTGAGCGAGCAATCTCAGAACGCGACATGATATATGAAACGCTCAGAAAAGTCCACGCAAGTCTGCGTTTCGCGCCGGCTCAATTTGAACCCCGGTAGTGGATACCGTTTTGAGTCAGAGGCCGCCCCTACAGCAGCTTCTGCATATGCATGGTCGGATACCGGTAGTAGCTCATACGCTCGTAATATTCTTTCAGGCCGGAAACACTGTCATCATGAACAAGCAGATTCACCTTTCTCAGACCCCGCTCCCGCAGCCAGCTTTCACCCTCTTCCAAAAGACACTGGCCCAAGCCGAGCGCCCTCCAGCCATCAACAACACCCAAGTAGTACAGCCAGCCCCAGTGCCCATCATGCCCGACCATCAGCGTGCCTATAACATCTCCACCCGCAACGGCAACCAGAATGGTGGAATTCTCATTTTTCATGGAAAAGGCAATATCACCCCGCTGATCGTGCCAGCCTTGGCTGAGACCTGTTTCGTCCCAAAGGGCGAGCACCGCCTCTATATCCTCTTCTCCCATATCCCGAATGGCGAGACTCTGCACAACTTCATCCCGCTCTTCTTGTCTGATGCGTCCCAACAGGTTGCACTCCATCCTTATGTTCCCCCCTCTGCATCTTTCTTCCCCTTTTGAAACCTGCAGGACCCGAGCTTGCGCAACGATTCTGCTCCAAGAGCCGGGCTCCCGGCCCTTTTGGGCAAAGAAACGTACTCTCATGACGCTCAACCAGAGAATAAAGACCGAAAAATGCGGTTATTTGAAAAAAAGAAAAATTGGGAACCAGCCCCCTGCAGCACCGCATGTTTGCAATGCTTAGAGCATTTCACACGTGAAATGCTCTAGACGTCGGGGAAATTTTCCTCGTGCGCCATATGTTCCCAAATAATTTTGCCTCTACTTTTCTTATACTTGCGCAACAGCACATAGGCAGCGCCGGGACCGCCGTCTTCGGGTTTTGCCGTGCAAAAGGCCAGCACTACCCGCTTGAAGGGATCACGGCACAACCAGCGTTGCAACATCCCCCTGAGCACGCCTATGCCATCGGGCGAATTTCTGCCCCTGCCGGTGACAACCACAACAGCGCGCAATCCTCGCTGGTAGGCATTCTTGATGAAAAACACCAGCGCATCATACGCCTGACGGGCATTCATGCCATGCAGGTCAACATGGCCCTCCGGGCTGTACTGCCCATTCTTGAGACGCGCCAGCACCAGGGGATCAACCCCGACCACAAACCCTTCCATATACTCATCGGTATGGCGAAGCGCGAATTCCACCCTGCCTTCCAGCACATCCCGCAGAGCTTTGGCGGGATCCACCGGAACGGCAACGCCACCGCCCCTAACGGCCGAGACAACATCACGACCTTTACCGGAAACCGGAACCACATCCCGCATCGCCTTGGCGAACAGGGAGAGCTCCTCGTCATCCAGTTCCTGCCGCGACGTGTTCCTTTCGCTTGCGGCCAGCAGGGCGGTAAAATTTTCTTCGCACCCCTGCCCGTTTGCCGGGGATGTCTGCCCCTCTTGCGGAGCGACCGCGCAAAGGTTTCCCCGAGGACTTTTTTCCTTCCGGCCCACGACGCTCCCTGCTTTCCTGCCCGCGCGCTTGCCGCCTGGAGCGGGCGACATACCGCCGCCAAAAAGGTTCTTCCAGGCATCGGCCTGCATTTTAGCGGCAAGGCTTTCGGCAAGAGTCCGTTGACCCCCTCCCCTGCCATCGCCGGCCAAGGGCCTGATCCGCCTCATGGCGTCCAGAAACAGCGCCGCATCGGCATCTTCCTGTCGGGCAGACACATGCGTAGACGAAGAACCCCCGTCAACACCGGACGTCTTTCCGGCTTTTGCGGCAAACTCTTCGGCCAGCGTCCTGAAAGGTCTGCATTTATTATAGGACATAGGAATAACAATACGCAATTACAATAACGGCAAATACTCCATTTTACCGAGATGCCGCGACTGACGCCGTTTATTGCTCCGGTCGAATACCATTAAGGAGTACGCTCTTTTTACAAGGTAACGATTTTCCTGAAAACAACTCCCGGCGCCAGAGCAGATTACCTTTGAAAAAGTATATCTGCTCTGCAAGGATTTGCCCGCAAATCCTTGCCACGAGATGATTGTAGGCGAGCTTGGCTCGCCGTCAAGCAAACATCTCAAAGTGAAAATGCTCTAGTTGACAGCTTTGGCGGCCCTGGCCCTGCGCAACCAGCCATACCAGGACTCCAGTCCTTCGCCGCTACGGCAGGAAACCGGAAACACGGCCAGATCCGCATTAAGCGCTCTGGCAAAGCGCTGCGCCTTCTCCATGCTGAAATCCACATACGGCAGCAGATCCACCTTGTTCAAAAGCATGACCGCAGACAAATTGAACAATAAAGGATACTTCTCCGGTTTGTCGTCACCTTCCGCAACGCTCAGCAGGGCTATTTTATGGTCTTCGCCGCAGTCGAATTCCACCGGGCAGACAAGATTGCCCACATTTTCTATGAACAGGATATCCAGACCTTCCTGATGTATGCTGCCCAGAGCGTCCAGCACCATGGCGCTGTCCAGGTGGCAACCGCCCCCGGTATTTATCTGCACTGCCTGTGCGCCTGTGGCGGCAACCCGCCGGGCATCGTTGTCCGTTTGCAGATCGCCCTCGATCACGGCCATGGTAAATTCGCCTTTCAGATCGGTGAGCGTGCGTTCCAGCAAGGTCGTCTTGCCCGCGCCGGGCGAACTGATGAGGTTCAGCACCAGAATCCCACGAGAGGCGAAAAGACTTTTGAGCTGCCTGGCGATGGCCTCGTTGGCTTCAAGCAGGTTACGGATGACGGGCACTTCCATTCAGGCATCACTCCACTTCAATATGTTCCAGATACAATTCCCGTCCCGTGAGCACTTTATGGCCCAATTCCTCTCCGCACACAGCGCAGGGGGCGAAGCGGCCAGCGGACGAAGATTCCGGAACGAACTCGACGCCACAAGAGCCGCAAGCCAGGGTGACAGGCGACTCCACCATCTCCAGACGGGCGCCCTCCAGTTCGGTATCAACAGTAAGCACCTCAAAGGCCATGGACAAGGCCTCGGGCACGACATTGGCAAGCGAACCGTGGCGAACCCGTACGCAAACAAGGCGACGCGCGTGGTGTTTTTCCATTTCCTGCTTTATGATATCAAGCAGACCGGAGCAAAGAGACATTTCGTGCATGCGGCACGTTACCCCAAAAGTGAAGAGATGCCAATGCTTCCCGGCAATGTCCGAAAATTCGTATAGCTCTCAATTTGAACCATGGACAACTATCGTGAACACCCCTGAAAACCAGCCGCCAGACAAAGATTTTTGGGACGCCAAAGCGCAGCTCTTTCCCCGTTACAGCCCCGGTGAACATACGTATGAGGCCCGCATGCTTGCCCTGGCCCGCGACATGGGCATGGACTTCAACGGCGGATGCGTTCTCGATATAGGCTGCGGCACAGGCATGTATACCCTGCGCATAGCCATGCGGGCGCGTCAGGTGTTTGCCCTTGATATTTCCGGGCGAATGCTGCAAATTCTTGAGGAAGACGCCGCGCGTCTGGGCCTGCCCAATATCCAAAGCGTCCGTTGCGACTGGAAGGACTATTCCCCGCTCCCGCCCTGCGACGCCGTCTTCAGCTCCATGAGCCCCGCCTTCAAGGATGACGCCAGCCGGGAAAAACTCCTGAAGTGCGCCGGCGCGCAGGTTCTGCACATAGGTTTTACGCGCCGCATGCCTTCGGATGTCATGGCCGGACTCTATGCGCATTTCGAGGTTGTCCCCAAAGAATTCAATGATTCCCTCCTCATGCGGCAATGGCTGGCGAGCAAGGGCCTCCCCCACAACTTCCGCGAAGTGGACGACTCATGGGACGTGGCCTGGCAGAAGGATGCTCTTGTGGAGGCGTGCGCCCTCACGCTACAGCGACACGGAGTGGAGGAAGACAAGACCTTGCTCGCCTCTCATATCGAGACATTCAGACGCGAGGACGGCCTTTACCACGAAATAACGGCATTCAGCGTCGGACTGCTTTTTTGGCGAAACCCGGCATAACGCGTCTATATATTCAGGATAGGCGCCAAACGCGTCTTGCCGTAAAAATGCCCCTTGCGTTGTACTGGCGGGTCGCAAAAGCATTGTATCTTTTTCTCTGATGGGCTATGCTTCTAAAAATAGTCTAGAAATTTCCAGTACGATGTACTGATCATGAAAAGCCAACACCGCATCAGGGAACACTGGTCGCAAACCCGTTTCTATACTCACAACGGCAACTCCGGTAAGGGAGAGACGTCGCCATGAACAAAAAAATCACCATGTTGCTCCTTGCCGTGGTCCTGATCGCCATGGGGCTTGTATTTTTCACCCAGATGCAGCACACCGACCCCGGACCAATCGTTGCCGACGGCACCCCCACAGTGGACCGTGACGGCAGGATCATTCCAAAAGCCGCCCAAAAAGAGGACAGCGGTCAGCCTTCCACTGAATCGCCCGGCGGCGGTTCCATGGGAACCGATGGAACCCCCAAACCGGTGAACCTTATCGCAGGGAGGGATTTTTCCCCGGTCAACGCCACAGCCCTGGACGACGCCGTAACTGAACCTCCGAAAAAGGAAGATGACGCGAAAAAGGCTGATGACGTGAAAAAGGCTGATACCGCCCAGGCTGCCAGGGAAAAGAGCAGCGGCGCTCCGGGGCTGACTCCCTGGACTGTGCCGCCCAAAAAAGAAGGCGAAACACAAAAGACTACCGCTGACGCCGCTGCAAAAGCCACTCCAAAGGCGACCGAAAAACCCGCTGACGCTCCCAGGGCCGGGGCAAAAAAAACTGAAGACACTTCCGAGCCGGGTGTACTCCAATTGAGGAACATCAAGCTCACCCCCAAGGGACAGAACATACATCTGCGCATAGAAGCCGATGGCAGTTTTCCCTGCAAAACCTTCGTGCTCACGGGACCTGACCGTCTGGTCATCGATCTGCCCGGCAAATGGAAAGGCGTTCACGCTCCGTCCGTGCCCGCCAACCAGCTCGTCAATAAAATCAGGGCCGGGGAACAGGCCGCCGGTCCCCGCGTGGTGCTCGACCTTGCAAGACCCCTCAAGGGGCATCAGGTACAGCGTCAGGGCAACGCCATTGAAATCGTGCTGCAGTAAACCGGCCAATGCTTACCGGTATTGATGCCGACGGCACACCCACCGCTGCCGCCAGCACTTGCCATGGCCCTTCCAGTTCTCTCTTGCCCCGGGCCGCTTCATCTCTCAGCTATTCCGCAGGAGGAAAAAAATGCGTATCCTCATTATTGGTTCCGGCGGGCGCGAACACGCCCTCGCCTGGAAATTGAAACAAAGCCCGGAAAAACCCGAGCTGTTCATCACGCCCGGCAACGGAGGCACTGCGCTTGAAGGGGAAAACCTCCCCATATCCGATGGCGACATCCCCATGCTGATGCAGACAATCAGGGAAAAAAAGATTGATTTCGTCATCCCCGGCCCGGAGCTGCCCCTGGTCAAGGGCATAGTGGATGCCTGCCAAAAGCAGGGAATCCTCTGTTTCGGTCCCCTCGCCTACGCTGCGGGGCTTGAAGGCTCCAAGGCCTTTGCCAAAACAGTCATGGCCGAAGCCGGTGTGCCTACAGCGGATTTTGCCGTATTTCGCGATCACGGAAAAGCAACGGACTATGTGCGGGCAAAAAATTGTCCCCTTGTGATCAAGGCCGACGGTCTCGCCGCGGGCAAAGGCGTCGTGGTGGCGAAAAATACGGTCGAAGCCATTGCCGCCCTTGACGCCATGCTGCTGCAAAAACAGTTCGGACCTGCCGGAGAAACCGTTGTGGTGGAAGACTGCCTGACGGGCGAGGAAGTATCTTTCCTGGCCTTTTGCCAGGGCGACACCATCATTCCCCTTCCTTCCGCGCAGGACCACAAGGCCATTTTCGACGGCGACACCGGCCCCAACACGGGCGGCATGGGCGCGTACAGCCCTGCCCCCATTCTGCCGAAGGAGAACTACAACACCATTATTGACAGCGTTTTCCGGCCGGTGCTGAAGGTTATGGAAAACCGGGGCTGCCCCTTTTCCGGCATTCTGTATGCTGGCCTCATGATGACCTCGGAAGGCCACCAGGTGCTGGAATTCAACGTGCGTTTCGGCGATCCCGAGTGCCAGCCACTGCTCATGCGCATGCGGGGCGATCTGTTGCAGACCATGCTCGCCTGCGCCGAGGGCAGACTGCATGAAGCCAGCCTGAGCTTCACCGACGAAACAGCCCTGTGCGTGGTGATCGCCGCCAAGGGCTACCCCGACGCATACCCCAAGGGCATGAACATAGCCGGAATCAAAAGGGCCGAAGATACCCGCCCGGGAAAAATCAAGGTATTCCAAGCGGGTACTCGCCTTGTGGGTGGAAGCGTACAATCCTCTGGTGGCAGGGTGCTCGGCGTCACCGCCCTGGGATACGGACTTGCCGACGCGCAGAAAACGGCATACGCAGCCGTGGATTGCATCCGCATGGAGAACAGCTGCTTCAGAAAAGATATTGGCAGCAAAGGACTGCGCGCCTGACGAAAGCATTTCAAGTGTGGAATACTCTGCAAGGATTTATAAAATCCTTGCAGTCAAATGGGCGTAGGCAAGCATCGCTTGCCGTCAAGCGACCATTTGAAGCGTTATTTCCTCTGGCAGACGGACCGGACCAGAAGCCACCGCCGCTAATGATGCGAACGTTCTTCGCATCGCATGTTTGCTTTCCGCCAGCGCACGGAGGACGCCAAAACGGCAACGCCCCCGGAGCGGAGGCAAAACCGCTATTTTCGCCTTGGCCGCCTTTTCCCACTCGCCCGCTCTTCATGCGAGTAATAAATCATTCTGACTGTTTCCGCCCTCCCCTGCATTGGCTTGTAAAAGCGGAGACAAAAAGAGGTACAGCATGACCCAGGTTGCCATTTTCATCGGCAGCATTTCCGACGAGCCAATCATCCGCCCCTGTGCGGATGTTCTGGAATCTCTAGGCATTACGTATCGCTTTACCGTGACCTCCGCCCACAGAACACCGGAGCGCACCGACAATCTCATACGCGAGATGGAAAACGACGGCTGTCAGGTATTCATCTGCGCGGCGGGCATGGCGGCTCACCTCGCAGGTGCTGTGGCCGCCCGCTCCATCAAGCCGGTCATAGGCATTCCAGTGACCGCCTCCAGCCTGGGCGGCATGGACGCCATCCTCTCCACCCTGATGATGCCCCCCGGCTTTCCCGTAGGCGCAGTGGCCCTGGATAAGGCCGGAGCCCGCAACGCCGCGTGGCTTGCCGCCCAGATACTGGCCTTGTCTGACCCCTCCCTGACCGGGCGCATACACGACGAGCGCGTCAAAATGGCCCAAAACGTGGAGAAATCCGCTTGTGAACTGGAGGCCGCAAAATGACAAACCATACACCGGATGGTCGGTTCCTGTCCCCCCTGCTCTGCCAGCGAAAACCACCGGTCATGCCCGCATTCCATCTTCTTCTTTGCCTGTCCCTGGCCGTAATGCTCGGCGGCTGCTCGACCGGCGGCAGCGCCACCACCGTACGATCGGTACCCCCCACAGCTCTTGTTACCGACGGCCCTCCCCTCGCCCTGGTAGGAGAATACGCGGGCATGCGCCTTGAGGGCTACATGGACCGCAACTGCATGGCGGGCTATGGATCGCTGGGGCTACGCGCCGTGAGTCCCTACCGCCGTGGAGATATGGCTGTGCCGGTGCCTTCCCTCCCCGAAAACCAGATAACCACGGGCGCAGGCTCGGCGATGCCTGCAGCGCAAGGCCGGGTTGCCCCTCTGACTCTGGCCGCTTACCCGGTAAAAAAATCGCAGCAAGCCGGGCAGGCCGGAACACAAGTCAAGCCTTCTCCGACAGCTTCCATCTCGGCCGCTTCCGCTCAACGGGGCAAGGGGCTGACCTTGGCGGCCTATCCGCAAGAGGAAGCACCCGCGCCGAGCGATACCCGTATGCCGGAAGAAAAGAGCAACGAACTTTTGCCCGATGCGCCCCGTTTACGCACGCAAGCATCCAATGCGGCAGAGTATGAGTCGTCGGTGCCTGTAACCATTGAATTCGTCTGTGAAGCGAAAGTGGACGCGCCCCCTACCAACAAGGCCCGCATTCGCGGCGTCATGGAGTGTACCGGCGGCAAGCGCCTTCTGTTTTCCTTGCGTAATACCGGCCCCGATCAAGGGGTGGGTGTAGGCAAGGAAACCGAGGACAACAGCCTGATGGTGCTTTTTTACCACGCTTCCATAGAAGAAGCGCGCCGCCGCCTCCCCACGGTCAGGGAAGAGATTCTTTTCGCGCAACAACAGCAACGGTAGAGCCCCCCATCACCAACCTGCTACGAAGAATATTTTCAGAATGAATACCGAAAGGCCAAAAAAACATTGACGAGATCAACGTGCTCGCGTAGAAAGCTTCTTCGCAACGAGTTGCAAAGCGTCCCCATCGTCTAGCTGGCCCAGGACAACGGCCTTTCACGCCGTCGACAGGGGTTCAAATCCCCTTGGGGACGCCAATTTTTGGATTGTAAAGAGCGGCAAGGTACAAAACACCTTGCCGCTCTTGCTTTTTAGCGATTCGGGTGCTTTTCCGAATCCCGCCAAGTCCAGGGGCATCCAAGAGCAAACCGGATATTTCCCCGGATATCGAAATGCGGTAGCAATCCGATATTCGGCGCCAACCTTATCGGGTGGCGCCCAGATGGATTTTCGCGCTTTCAGTCCTCAGAAGTGTTACAAGCTCTGCATGAGACAGGGGGGAATTTCGGACGCCATGAGTCATACCAGACCAGCTAGGCCCCCGTTATCATGCAGGCAACAATGTAGCGCTCTGATTGGCAATTATTACGGGCAAAGCGGGCCGTTGCCGTCTTTGCCGGCCTGCTGTCGCTGCAGCTTTCTGAACAGGGTAGACCTGTTTATCTGGAACATTTCCGCTGTCTTGGAATAAGAACCGTAATGCTGCACTGCCTGCATGAGCAGGGTATACTCGATCTCTGCCATGACCTCTTTGAGCGGTTTTGTTGTTTGCGGCAGTTGTGGCGAATGGCTTGGCATCGGGCTCTTTTCTCTCGCGGACAGACCCTCTCGCACCCTGCCCGGCAACAGGGCAAGATCCAGCATTTCATTGTCATGGGTAATGACAAGATGCTGGATCATGTTTTGCAACTCCCGCACATTTCCAGGCCAGGAATACTGGGAGAGAGCTTTGAGGACTTTGGAGGAAAACCTGATATGCTTTTTGTATTTCGCATTGAACTGGCCCAAAAAGAGTTGGGCCAGTAGCGGGATATCTTCAGTGCGTTCGCGCAGGGGCGGAACGTTCATCTCCGCCACCCCCAGCCTGAAATACAGATCCTGCCGGAATTTTCCTGCCTCGATATCCGCAGAAAGATCTCTGTTTGTGGCCGCGATAATGCGTACATTGACCTTTTTTGCCTTGGACGAGCCAACACGAACTATTTCCTGGTCTTGCAAAACACGCAAAAGACGCGACTGCAAGGGGAAAGGCAGTTCGCCTATTTCGTCCAGAAAGAGGGTGCCCCCATCCGCTGTTTCAAAATATCCGGCCTTGCCCTGGCTGGTGGCTCCTGTAAACGCGCCCTTCACGTAGCCAAACAGTTCCGATTCGATAAGGCTTTCAGAAATGCTGCCGCAGTCTACCTTGAGAAACACTTCGTTGTTGCGTGGACTGTTGGCGTGGATAGTCCGGGCCAGCACATCCTTGCCCGTACCTGTTTCGCCGAGAAGCAGAACTGTGGCGTCTGTGGCCGCTATGCGCATGAGCGTGTCCAGCAGTGACTGCATTGCGGGGCTGGCGAAAACACCGCCAATTTGCCGATGCGAGTCGAGCATGGCTGCCATACGGTCATGGTATTGCTCTATAAGCTTGCCTTGCTCGTTAATCTGCTGCTGCAACTGGGTGATGGTCGTTATGTCCCTTGCAAATGTAACCACCATGCAAACCTGACCGTTATCGTCAAACACCGGGAAACCACGCAGATGAATGGTCCTGCGGTCTTTGCCGAACTCCTGCACAGTGCTGCATGGTTTCCCGGTCTGAACAATGCTCGGATTCAGAACCTTGTTAAAGATACCACGCTGTTGCAAGTCCAATACATGCACGCCTTCCAGATGTTCCCGCTCAACGCCGCTTATGGCCTCATAGGCCTTGTTTACGCGCAGAGTTATCCCCTGGCGATTGGTCAGAAATATACCATCTTCCATCAGGTCAAGGATGGCGTTGATGTTTTCTTCAAGTTCGGGAATTCGCTTGTATGGCATCTGAGCTCCGGCAATAGAGTGGATTATACCCGGTCATTCGGGGAAAAATATTACAGATACCTGCGTATGAAGGCAATTCTTTCCGGGGTGCCACTCATAGAGCATTTTCACTTTGAAATCCTTGTAGAGCAGATGAGCCCTTTCAAAGTAGATCTAGTCTAAATTTCAGTATATCCATGAAATGTATGGTGGTTTGTTGCGAGAGAACCAATGGCCACCTGACAGCTGGTGACAATTGTTCCTCTATGGAATTCATGCTATTTTCCTATTCACGAAATGACTTCGNATGTCCGCTTTTGGGAACATATGTTGCAAAATTGCATCTCTCTACTGCTGTGTATTAATTATGAAAAGCTGTTAATAGTAAAAAGCCCTATGAGTGTGTTGCAACTTTGCAACGTAATTGTGAAAAAAAGAGCAAAGCCTCTGGCTGTAAAGGGTAACCCAAAGGGGATGCGACCAGAAAGATACTGACCTGGAAGCATATTCTGATAATTTACAAGTGTTGGTATGCATATTGCTGCTATTTTGCCGGATTATTCTGTCCGGCGAGGGGACTGGGGATGACCGTACAGGATGTTACTGTGTGCAAGCATCGTTTTGATGCTGATTTCTTGTGTTTTTAT
>JGI994J12354_10003666_pt1 | contig 14219 bp, 15 predicted proteins | sample IntmicLarv3ML3BL_FD_12354 | JGI IMG/M metagenome (IMG submission 12354)
ACACCAATTCTTTTTGCACATCTGTTGTTGCTTTCAATCCCGTTTATACAATTTTCTACAATCTCAACTTTTTCTTCTGCTGAAAACTTGCTTTTTTGTGGCATAGCACGACACCCTCTCCGTAAACAGCATTTTTATTATTTGCGCTGTCTACTTTGAGGGTGTCATATCAAAAACTCACCGTTGACGGTCTTATTTTTATTAATCTCAATCCACCAAATCGTTCACATAAACCACATGCCGATACGCATACCCATTGTCGGTGCGTATCTCTCCTGTCCGCTCAATACGCCAGCCTGCCGCATTGTCGAGGTTCGCGATACTCGTATCTACCACAAACTCCGCATCGATTTCGGTGATATACGCGCGCTTGCAGTGCTTATACATCGCGTCGTATATCCTCGCGCCGCCAATAATCATCACATCATTCGGCGGCAGATGCTTTGTCGCCGCAATCGCTTCGTCTATGCTATGGCACACCGTCGCGCCGTCGCAGGTATAATGCGGATTCGCGGTTATCACAATATTCTCCCTACCCTTCAGCGGTTTGCCACCGGGTAGTGATTCGAGCGTCTTGCGCCCCATTATGATGGTTTTGCCGAGCGTCGTCTGCTTAAAATAGTGCAAATCGGCAGGAATATGCCACGGCATTGTGCCGTCTTTGCCTATGCCGAAATTCTTGTCAACCGCAACGATTAGGTTCATATGTGGTGTCCTTTCCGATTATGCAAAATTACAGTTCCAGCTTAAACTTCCGCACATTCGACCTATAATGCTCTGCGCTGTTCTCGCCCCATGTGCCGGAAAATTGCATGTATCCCGTAACGCCGTCCGCTTCCATCCACTTGAGCGGTATGCGCGGGCAATACGGCGTAGTCTCCTTACCCTCCCACAGCTCTTCGTGGTGAACCAGCGAAAACGGCCCCCACGGCTCCGGCGCTTCCAGTATCAGCAAATCCGTACCCTCTTCAGGGTTAAAATCGTCTTTCAGGTGCCATGTTAGGAACAGGTAGCGGTTGATTTTCTTCAGATAAACCATCTCAGGCATACCGATATAGCGGTGTATGCTCAAAACAGGTATCGCTTCGTCGAGACTGCTGTGCCAAGCGGGATTGCCGTCTTTGTCGAACGCGCAAAGAAACTGCCACATCTGTACATTGGCTATATGTTGTTTAGGCACACGCCCGAGACGCACATTGCTGCCATTATCCCATTGATCGCTCGACACCGCATAAACAAATTCGTCACGTGCGTTTTCGTTGTTTTTACCGAAGTTTATAAACGCAGGACCGCCAAAACGCGAACCAGGGAACATCGGCTCTTTAATGGCCTTTATCGACGGAAACACCTGATTCCACTTAGGGTTAAAAAACACGATATGCGCATCACACCCCGGCTGCGACTTTACACTGTGCGGCGGTATCTGCCCATGCAGCAGATTCTGAAACGCGAGGTATACCATGCCGTCTACGCAAATCATGCCCGACGGTTTTTGTCCCGCGCCGCCCCAACCTGTGTAGTCGCTCATCTCGTTATACTTCGTAATCTTGTAGTCGGTGGGTCCACCCGAAAACTTCTCGAGGTCAAGCCCATTAATTGATTCGCCCCACAGCGGGTCGCCCGAGGAGGTGTATATCTCGTCGTCCGCCGCCCATGTCATAGGGTATGTGTCGCCTTTGATGTCCTTTTCAGGGTATGGAATCCTGTCTTCCAGCCATTTAAAGCCTTTGATAACCTCACTCTTCGGTATGCCGTGAAATTTCATAATGTTTCTCCTTTGTTTGTTATAATTTTGAGGGGTAACCGCAAGAGTCATCCCTACATATTCGTAATTTATATCGCCACAGGGATGCCGCGCACGCGTTCGCCGTGCGTATACCCTTCAAGCGTGAAATCCGCTTCCGTAAACGCGTAAAAATCTGTAATATCGGGGTTGATTATCAGCCGCGGCGCGGGATATGCCTCGCGGGATATCAGCTCCTCCACAATCGGGATATGCCTGTCGTATATGTGCGCGTCTGCGATTACATGTACAAACTCGCCCGGCTCAAGCCCGCTCACCTGCGCAAACATCATAACAAGCGCCGCATATTGGCACACATTTATACCATTCGCCGCAAGCGTATCCTGCGAACGCTGGTTTAGTATCGCGTTCAGCTTGTTGCCGGTCACATTAAACGTCATCGAATATGCGCATGGATACAGCCCCATCTCGTGCAGGTCGGCGTGATTATACAAATTTGTAATTATCCGCCGCGACGACGGATTGTGTTTTAGGTCATACAGCACCCTGTCGACCTGGTCGAACTCGCCCTCTTTGTACTTGTGCTTCACACCCAGCTGATAGCCGTATGCCTTGCCGATACTGCCGTTTTCGTCTGCCCAGCTGTCCCATATATGGCTGTTCAAATCGCCGATATTGTTGGACTTCTTCTGCCATATCCACAGTATTTCGTTAATCGCAATCTTTATGCCAATCGGGCGGAGCGTGAGAATCGGAAATTCCTTCGAAAGGTCATAGCGGTTTACCACGCCAAAACGTTTCACCGTATGCGCAGGTGTGCCGTCGTCCCAACGCGGGCGCACATCCTCGCCGATATCGCTATATCCGTTTTGCAGGATGTCCCTGCACATATTTATAAAGATTTCGTCCGCTCTAGCCATGTTTATCTGCCTTTCTTCATGGAGTTGTCTGTTGTTAGGCTGCAGTTCGCAGTAGTAGTTCCAGCTGTGCCCTACAATTCTTATTCTACAACAATACGATGAAAACTCTTCTTGCCTTTTTTTATCATCATACCGTCACCGCCAAACATATCGGCAGTGGCAACAAACGCCACGTCGGTAACTTTTTGCTCATTCACAGTCAAGCCGCCCTGCTGCACAAGCCTGCGGCCTTCCGCTTTGGACGGAATGAATCCGATATTACACAGCAAGTCCAGCATGCCGATACCGTCGCCGATATCGCTTGCGGAAATGCTCGTTGTGGGCATATTTTCGATATCACCGCCGCCGCCGAATACCGCTCTTGCGGCTGTTTGCGCCTTGTTTGCCTCGTCTTCGCCATGCACCAGCTTTGTAAGCTCAAACGCAAGCAGTTCCTTCGCGGTATTGAGCTGCTGACCTTCCAGCTTCTCCAGCTCCGCAATCTCTTCCATCGGCACAAATGTAATCAGCTTCAAGCAGCGGATAACGTTGTCATCATCCACATTGCGCCAGTATTGGTAAAACTCGTATGACGATGTCTTTTCCGCATCTAGCCACAGCGCGCCCTTTTCGGTTTTGCCCATCTTCTTGCCCTCGGTTGTAGTAAGAAGCGTAAATGTCATTCCGTATACGTCCTTGCCGTCGCTTCTGCGGCACAGCTCTATACCGCCGAGTATGTTTGACCATTGGTCGTCGCCGCCAAGCTGTATTTTGCAGTTATGCTCGCGGTTGAGCACCAAAAAGTCATAGCTCTGCATCAGCATATAGTTGAACTCAAGGAACGAAAGCCCCTTCTCCATACGCGACTTAAAGCATTCCGCCGTAAGCATACGGTTTACGCTGAAATGTACGCCGACATTTCGCAGGAAATCCACATAGTTAAGCCCCAACAGCCAATCGCCGTTGTTCACCATCATCGCCTTGCCGTCCGAAAAATCGACAAAACGCGACATCTGCTCCTTAAACCGCGCCGCGTTATGCGCAATCGTTTCGTTTGTCATCATCTTGCGCATATCTGTCTTACCTGTCGGGTCGCCAACCATCGTTGTACCGCCGCCAAGCAATGCGATAGGCTTATGTCCCGCAAGCTGCATATGCCGCATAACGGTAAGCATCAGGAAATGCCCCACATGCAGGCTGTCTGCCGTTGGGTCGAAGCCCACATAAAAAGTCACTTTCTCTTTTGCGAGCAAGTCTCTAATCTCTTCTTCATGCGTTGTCTGCGCAATCAAGCCGCGCTCTTTCAGAATGTCAAATACGTTCGTCATATGTGTAACCACCTTTTGTTTTGTATACAATTCGCTTATTTCGATTTTTATATTATATAATAGTATGCGGTAAATTGCAATGCTTTTGTTGGTTTTATAAACACTTCATTTAACTAAAAAAGCGAAAACTTCAATTTGCATGAGGTTTCCGCTTTATTTCTATTCTTCACCGCTTTTCTTTTTATCACTCTCAAGAATAACAATCATTGCAATAGCCGCACAACAAGACGGAACAATATTAACTACACTGAACGCTCCCCATCCATCATGAATTACATGAACCACAGAGCTTACCAGCATCGCCGCTATTGCCAACGCTAATATAGTTAAACATATTTTCATTCGTTTTCTTTTTTTTGGTGTCATTTTTGTCTACCTCCTTTATTGCATAATTCATATTTCAGAAAACACAAAGCGAAAGAACAGATAATAAGTGTTTTCACGCTATATCCTGCACTTCACACAAATACCCTTTTCGCCCGATTCGAACGCCGCATCCATCACCTTTATCACACGCAGCGCCTGCGCAGGCTTAACAATCAGCTCTTCCCTGCCTTCTGCCGCCGCAACAAAATTGCGGTAGTAGTCGCTCGCATCGGTCTGAACATCCGGAAGCGCAATCTCTTCCACAGACTCCTTCGGGCGCGGCGCCATCGTCTTGGTCGGTCCCGCCGCTGTATATACAATGCCCTCTTCCCAGTTAAACTCAACTGTCTTCGCCTTAACAATCTTGCCGTTGCAAGCCCAATCGTCTATAACCATAGTACCCTCTGTGCCGGAAATATGCCAGCGCGGCAGGTTGACAAATGTGTATGTATCAACCTCTATAAGCGCGGAAAGTCCATTTTCAAACTTCATAAGCAGCTTGAAGTTGTCGTCTACATCCTTAAACTTAACCGAAAGCATATGCGCGTATACTTCTGTTACAGGGCTGTCTACATACCACATTATCTGGTCGATCATATGCACGCCCCAGTCCAGCATCATGCCGCCGCCTGCTTCTTTAACACATCTCCAGTCGCCCGGTACACCCTTCGCGCCCTGTACTCTCGACTCGATATAGAACGGTTCGCCTATCTCGCCGCTGTTGAGTACAGCCTTAACGATGTTGTAGTCCTTGTCCCAACGTCTGTTTTGATGCACCGAAAACAGCTTGCCGCTCTTCTCCGCAACAGCTATCATATCCTCTAAATCCGCCGCGCACATAGCAACAGGCTTTTCGCATATCACGTTTTTGCCCGCATTCAGCGACTGAATTGTATACTCTTTGTGGAAATTATTCGGCACAGACAGTATAACTGTGTCGATTTTCGAATCCGCCAACACAGCCTCAAACGACTCGTACGTATTCAGCTTCGCGTCTGCCGCTGCCTTCATCTTCGCAGGATTGATATCATATATACCTCCCACTGTAATGCCGTCTACCTCTGCTAACTTTTGACAGTGCCAGTTTCCGATACCGCCGTAACCTACAACACCTATTGTATGCATACTCATATCCCCATTTCTATTGAAAAATATAATATAACATGATTTTGATTATATTGCGCCTGCGAGCGCAGGAAATAATGTAATCATCTTGAAATTCGTCTGCGAACTCATTATAAATTACTATTCGCTTAACGAATTTTGCTTATTAGACTTCTTGTTTGTAACCTTATTTAAAACCACAACAAGCAAAACAATGGCAAGAATAACCACAAATATAGCGGTCATGCCCTTCCACATTACGTCCAACGATTCCCTGAAATCATCGACCTCTTGGCTCTTATCTTCTGTGGTTTCTATCGTCTGGGGCAAACCATTAACCGCGGCATCTATACCTTCCATACCCTCTTCCGACTTCATTACCTCTTCGTTCATATAAAACCCATCCTCTCTATTTGAAAATGATATCTATACTAAATAACCCCAACAAACTTAGTCAACAATCCCAATATAACGCCGCCGGCAACAACCGATGCGATCTGCCCTGCCACATTCGCACCTACGGCATGCATCAGCAGGAAGTTTTGGTTGTCTGCCTCTATACCCAGCTTTTGCACAACGCGCGCCGACATCGGAAACGCCGATATGCCCGCGCCGCCGACCATTGGGTTCACCTTGTTTTTGCTAAACAGATTGATAAACTTTGCAAACATAACGCCCGCCACAGTGTCGAACACAAACGCACACAACCCCAGCGCCGTAATTATCAACGTTTGGACGCTGATAAACACATCCGCTCGCATATTAAATGCGATGGTTATACCCAAAAACAGGGTTATGAGGTTCGCAAGCTCATTTTGCGCGGTATCTGACATCGAATTCAGCACGCCACATTCACGTATCAAGTTGCCAAACATCAAGAATCCCACCAGTGCTACAGATTCAGGTGCTATCAGCCCTGCGACAATCGTTACAACTATCGGAAATATTATCCTTGTAAGCTTCGAAATATTCTTGGGCGTATAGTTCATGCGTATTGCACGTTCTTTCTTCGTCGTTACTGCCTTTATCGCCATCGGCTGTATCAGCGGAACCAGCGCCATGTATGAATATGCAACCACGGTGATAGGCCCTATAAATTGGCTGCCAAATCTGTTCGCAACCAGAATCGAGGTCGGACCGTCCGCCGCGCCGATAATGCCGATAGCCGCTGCATCCAAGATATTGAATCCCAGCAGTGTCGCCACAGTTATAGTAGCAAATATGCCAAACTGTGCCGCCGCTCCAAACAGAAGCATCTTAGGGTTAGAGAGCAATGGTCCGAAGTCAATCATTGCACCAATACCCACAAATAACAATAGGGGCATCGCTTCCGACGCGTTTATGCCGATATTGTATAGCCACTCTATAATACCTGCAGTCACACTACCGTCCGGCTGTATAACATTCAACACGCCCGTAAGCGGCAGGTTTACCAAAATAGCGCCAAAGCCCATTGGCAGCAGCAGCGCAGGCTCAAACTCCCGCTTCACGGCAAGGTAGATCAGAAGTCCGCCAATAGCCCACATAACAGCCATTTGCCATGTAATGCCTAATACACCATCAAATAAGAATCCCACAAAAAACCTCCTGTTGCGTATATAATACTAATCTCAGACTAGTATTAACGCATTTAATGTATATCCTATATTCTAAACAAACATATAAATGTTAGCATGTCCGCGCCGTTTAGTCAAGTATATTTTCGCAAAAAACGTCATATCTTTTGAAAAAATCCGATATACGCAAAAACACGTACATCGGATTTGGTTTTATATATATTATTTCCTGCCCAGTATCTCATCTTCGCTCTCGTGGCGCTTATCCCTGCCCATCAATTCGCCTATCGAATCCTTGGCTGGCAAGCCTTCAAACAGCACCCGATACGCGCATTCGGTTATCGGCATCGCCACATTATACTGCTTCGCCAGCTTATATGCCGCCGCGCATGTGTTCACACCTTCAACCACCATATGCACCTTCTCAAGCGTATCCTCCACACTCATGCCGCCGCCAATCAACACACCTGCTCTGCGGTTGCGGCTGTGTTGGCTCATACATGTCACAATCAAATCGCCGATTCCCGTAAGCCCGCCGAAGGTCTCCTGTTTTGCGCCCATAGTCACGCCCAGGCGCGATATCTCGGCTATACCGCGGGTCATAAGCGCCGCATTGGAGTTGTCGCCGCATCCCAAACCAACCGCAATACCCGCGCCGAGCGCGATAACGTTTTTTAGCGCGCCGCCAAGCTCAACCCCCATCATATCGTCGCTGGTATACACCCTAAAATTCGGATGCATAAACACGTCCTGGATAAACCTCGACACCTCGATATCGTCCGAAGCTACAACATTTGCAGTCGGCACACCGCGCCCAACCTCCTCGGCATGCGACGGTCCGCTCATAACAGCAACCCGCGCCGTCGGCATCTCCGATTTTATAACCTGCGACAGCCGAAACAGCGTATCTTGCTCCAAGCCCTTCGATATATTAAGTATCATCTGCCCCTCCGGTACAAACGCCGCAAGCTGTTTCGCTGTGGCGCGCATAGCGTGGGACGGCGATGCGGTGATAACCAAATCCGCGCCGTTAACACATTCCCGCATATCGCTCGAACACACGATATTGTCGTTTAGCCGTATGCCCGGCAGAAACTCCTTGTTCTCGCGGTCGTTTCGAAGCCTTGCGCTCTCCTCTTCCTTCCAAGACCACAGATAAACCGAATAATCCTTAGCCGCCAGCAGTGTTGCCACCGCGCAGCCCCATCCGCCCGAACCTATAACCGCTATTTTCATCGTGTGCCACTCCTTTATGCTGTGTTTGTGTGTTCGTATAGGCGCATAGTATGCGCCCGCCCTGTTGGACGTAGATTGAATCTACGTCCAACAGGGCGGGCGATTAATAATCGCCCCTACGCCCTATCATCATTTTCAATCAAAAACCCATCAAGCCTCTTTTTTCTTCTGCCCCAACTTCGACTCCGTACCCTTAACCAATCTCACGATATTCGCGCTATGCCGACATACCGCAAGTGTGCCTATAAACAGCGATGTCAAAAACGCTGTCCATACCACTATCGTATTCATTGGCGCGTCGATCAAGAACACAAACAGCGCTGTGCTAACAGGATACGATGCCGCCGCCGCGATTGAGCCGAGCGATACGTATTTTGTAACCGCCATAAGCCCAAGCGCAATTGTCACTGTTATTATGCCTATACGCCAATCCAGCATTGCAATAATCGCACCGGAGGTGGCTATCCCCTTGCCGCCGCGGAATCCGAAAAACAGCGGATAGTTATGACCCAATACAACCGCAACCGCCGCGTAGTACTTGATGCCAATCATAAAAACATCCTCACTCACGCCGTTTACACGCAAGATATGCTCCGCAAGCATGCCCAGTCCAACAGCCAGCACACCTTTTAGTACATCTAACACCAGCGCAAGTATCCCCAAACGCTTACCGTGCGTCCGAAGCATATTCGTCGCTCCGGCATTGCCGCTGCCGTGTTCACGTATGTCCGAACCCATTATTTTTGTTATGATTATCGAAGAATTTGCACTTCCTATTATATACGAGACAATTACAAGCGCTGCTGCAACGATGATTGTCATTTTTATGTCCGCCTTTCAAATTCAATGTCAAATATTAATTCTTATCCCCGCGTTCACGTATTATTATACGAATCGGCGTTCCTTCAAACCCGAACGCACTCCTGAGCTGATTTTCGATATACCGCTGATACGAAAAATGGAAGAGCTCCGCGCTGTTTACGAATATTACAAACGTAGGCGGATTCGCAGACGGCTGGGTCGCATAGTATATCTTTAGCCGCTTGCCCTTGTCTGACGGCGGCTGTACTTTTGTCGTTGCCTCGCCAATCACATCGTTTAGCATGCCCGTAGTTATCCGCTTCGACGCCTGCTCCTTGACCTTGCATATCATCTCGAATATCGCATTCACACGCTGCCCTGTCTTCGCCGATATAAAGTGTATCGGCGCGTACTGCATAAACGCCAGCGTGTCTTGCACATCTTTTTTATAGTTGTTCATGGTATTGGTCTCTTTTTCAACCAAATCCCACTTGTTTACCACCGCAATCGAAGCCTTGCCGCTTTCATGCACAAATCCGGCAATCTTCGCGTCCTGCTCCGTTATGCCTTCCTCGCCGTCTATCATAATCAGGCACACATCACTGCGCTCCACCGCCGCAAGCGCACGCATTACGCTGTAGCGCTCAATCTGCTCGTCTATCTTGCCGCGTTTGCGCATACCCGCTGTGTCTATAAACATGTATTTCTGACCGTCTACCTCGAAGTACGTATCTATCGCGTCGCGCGTTGTGCCTGCGATTTCGCTCACGATCACGCGGTTTTCGCCGAGTATCTTGTTGACCAGCGACGACTTGCCCGCGTTCGGCTTGCCGACAACCGCAACCTTGATGATATCCTCTTCCTCCGATTCCTCGCTGTAGGTCGGAAAATGCTCTCGCACTTCGTCGAGCAAATCGCCGACGCCCAAGCCGTGGGTGGAGGATATCGCAATAGGGTCGCCGAGTCCGAGGTTATAGAATTCGTAAAAATCCATAGGCGGCTCGCCAACATTATCCACCTTATTTACGGCAAGCACAATCGGTCTGCCGGATTTCATGAGTATCGACGCCACATCCTTATCCGCCGCAGTCAAACCGTCGCGCACATTTACGATGAATATCACAACATCCGCCATCTCTATCGCAAGCTGCGCCTGATACCGCATCTGAACGAGTATTTCGTCGTCTGCGCGCGGCTCTATACCGCCTGTGTCGATCAGCGTAAACTCGTGATTCAGCCATTCCGCGTTGGCAAACACTCGGTCACGCGTGATTCCCGGTGTGTCGTCTACAATGCTGATGCGCGCCCCCGCTATCTTATTAAATAATGTGGACTTTCCGACATTCGGACGTCCGACAATCGCTACTACAGGTTTTTCCATTCGCTTATCCATTCCTTCCGGTTTATGTGTTTATATCTCAATATCTAACAATTTCTCTAAAAAATCAAATCCGTCGCTGTTCACAGGTGTAATCTTCACACCCAGCCGCCGCTGTAAATCCTCCAGCGTAATATCGTCAAGGAAGATATCCTCGCCGTCGCGCAGCATACTCGACGAGATAAACAGCTCGTCGCCCAGCGGCTTGCCCTGCGTCTGCTCTATGATATCGCAAGCGCACACGAGTCCGCTCACATTTACACCGCCGCCGAAAAAGTTGTTTTTTATCGCGTATACCTCCGCGCGGAACGCAGGAAATTTCGCCATAATCTCGCCGCATAGTCCATTTATAAACGCATACGCCAACTCACCTGTCGCAACGCTTATATGCCGCGGCACGGGTTCTGTATCGCATAACCGCAGCGCGCTGTCAAACTCATCTTGCATGCTTGCAATAAGCCCAACGCCGTTCTCTATCTGCGGAAACCCTTGGTACGCATCAGGCTGTGGTATATCCCGCCCGACCAGAAGGTAAAATTCATCCGCAAGATACACCATCCTGCTACCGCATTTTGCCAAAAGTCGCCTTTGCCAAGCCTCAACTTGCTCTATAACCGCCGCCGAGGATTCCGCATCAAACGCCTTGAGCGGATACAGCCCCTCGCGATACGCTGAAAGTCCCACCGGCACCGCCGACACACTACCCACATACGGATGCAAAGCCGCAAGGTCAGATATTGTGCGGTCGAGCCGCGCGCCGTCGTTGATATCGCGGCATAAGACAATTTGGCAATTCATCGTAATATGATTTTCCGCCAGCCGCCGCATAATGGCAAGCACCTTACCCGCATGGCGGTTGCCCAGCATCATACACCGAAGCTCAGGCTCTGTGGCATGTACAGACACATTCACAGGCGATATCCGCATACGTATAACACGGTCGATATCGGCATCTGTTAGGTTTGTAAGCGTAATATAATTACCCTGTAAAAACGACAACCTTGCGTCGTCGTCCTTGAAATATACAGTCGGGCGCATCCCCTTTGGCAGTTGGTCTATAAAGCAGAATATGCACTTATTACGGCAGCTTTTCGGGCTATCGAGCAGTGAGTTTTCGAACGTAATGCCCAAGTCCTCGTAGTCTGTCTCTACCTTAATTACCTCAATATCGCCGCTCTTCTTGCAAACCTCAACCGTAAACACATCGTCGGCTGTGGCGAATTTATAGTCAAGGATGTCCGATATTACCGTATCGTCGATTTTTACTATACAGTCGCCCTGCTCAAGCCCCATCTCCTCGGCAATGCTACCCGGATCGACCGATTTTATATATGCGTCGGACATGTTTATACCCCATCTCAATATTATACTTGATTATTATCGCTTAGTTTCGGCGATTAGTCAAGTGTTTGTTTGGTTCGCGCGCCGCAATTCCGTAAATTTTACAGACTGTTAATAATTTTTCAATCTTTTATATATTTTTTCTTGACAACGCCTCCACACAGTGTTATACTAGTTTACGTTGAAGAAGAGTGTTCCGCTCTCACCGTGCGGCATAGCCAGTTCGGTTAAAGTATATTGATTCGTTTTTTGCGAATATAATGTGTTTTATGCGGATAACTCTGTTATCCGTTTTTTTATTAATTTGATGAGGTGATATTTATCAGCAACAAAGATGCTCAACTAAATGAAGAAATCCGCGACAAAGAGGTTCGTCTAATCGGCGAAGATGGCTCGCAGCATGGTGTCGTGTCTATTGATGTTGCACAGAAGATGGCGATTGACGCAAATCTTGACCTTGTTAAGATTGCTCCCACCGCGAAACCTCCTGTGTGCAAGATTATGGACTACGGCAAGTATAAATTCGAGGCCGCAAAGCGCGAAAAGGAAAACCGCAAAAACCAGAAGATTGTGGAGCTGAAAGAGATTAGGCTTTCGCCGTCGATCGACACCCACGACTTCGACACAAAGCTCGGCAACGCTGTAAAATTCCTTAAAAACGGCAACAAAGTTAAGGTTTCGGTGCGTTTCCGCGGCAGAGAGATCCACCATTCATCGCTCGGCGCGGCATTGCTCAAACGGTTTGCCGAAGCGGCAGAAGAATTTGGCACCGTGGAGAAAAACGCCAAGCTGGAAGGTCGATTTATGTCTATGGTAATATCGCCCAAGGCGCAATAACTACGTAATGGACATCTGGTATATGCGTAATGCTGACATGCAGATGACTATATATAATTTCAGATTGGAAGGAGTGTATTTTTCATGCCTAAAATAAAGACTCACCGGGGTGCAGCAAAGAGATTTTCGCTCACCAAGTCCGGCAAAGTTAAAAGAGGACAGGCTTACAGAAGTCACATATTGACAAAAAAGAGCACCAAAAGAAAAAGAGGTCTGCGTAAGATTGCTTATGCATCGCCTGCAAACGCGGCTACTATCAAGAGATTGATTCCGTACAAATAAGAATAATTTGAAAATTGTTTCATGTTTAGAAACAGTTTGGAAAGAAGGGAAAACAAATGGCAAGAGTAAAAGGTGCTCTGAACACCAGAAAAAAGCATAAAAAGGTATTAAAGCTGGCAAAAGGCTATCGCGGCGGCAAAAGCAAGCTGTATAAAACAGCGAGCCAGGCTGTTATGAAGTCGCTTGTATATGCATACATCGGCAGACGTTTAAAGAAGAGAGATTTCCGCCAAATGTGGATTGCAAGAATCAGCGCAGCGGCTAAGATGAACGACATAAACTATTCAAGGTTTATGAACGGTCTAAAAAAGGCTAATGTGGATATTAACAGAAAGATGCTTTCGGAGATCGCTATCGCTGATCCTGCGGCGTTTACCAAGTTGGTTGACCAAGCAAAGGCTGCTTTGTATATTTAGTAAGTATTTGAAAAACCTGCCGTTGGCAGGTTTTTTTTGTATCCATTTACGTATTATATATTTCTCCATTTGAACACACATATTTTGCCGCACACCTGCTACTCTTCCCTCTTCAAAATCTCAAACCCACGCATAACTTCTTTCCGTGCCGCATTATTATACTGCGCATAAAACTTATGCGTAACCTCGATATTCTTATGCCCCATCAGCTCCGCAACCATCTTGATATCTACCCCATCCTCCAACATTCTGCACGCGAATGTCCGGCGCAGTGCATGTGGTCTGGTCTTGTCAGGATGGAATATCCCCACCGTTTCGCAATATCGCTTCAAATTCTTCTCCACCGCGCTAACCGTAATACGCCTGCCCACACGGCTGATAAACAGCGCATCTTCGTCCTTCGCATTTATCTTCATACGCTCGTCCAGGTATTTCAGCAGCTCCTGCTCCACCTGTATGGGCATATAAACCTCCTGCTGTTCGCCGCCTTTTCGTGTTACGATAAACGATGACGTCTCGAAGCTCAAATCATGTATATTCAGATTCGCAAGCTCGCTCACACGCGCGCCTGTACCCAAATATGCCGTATATATGGCGATATCGCGCTGTTTGCGGTTCAAATATTCTGTTAAATCGCGCCCCTCATAGTAATTTTCGCCGTTGAAGAGTACATCCAGCACCTTCACCGTCTCCTGTGTGGTAAGTGGTTTTTTCATCTTATGGCTGATATTGTTAAAGGTAATCTTATCCGTCACATTCTCCGCAATCTTGTCTGTTTTATACAAATATCCATACAGCCCACGTACGCCCGACAGTTTGCGGTTGATACCAAAGCTCGAATTGCGTACCGTACGGTTGACAATCCTGCCCGCCGCATTCTGCGACTGTATCTCGTATTCTTGCAAATACGCCTTAAAATTCAACAAGTCAT
>JGI994J12354_10003667_pt1 | contig 14217 bp, 8 predicted proteins | sample IntmicLarv3ML3BL_FD_12354 | JGI IMG/M metagenome (IMG submission 12354)
AGCACGCAAAATATATGCTGGATACATTAAACCCCAAGGCTAAAGCCGTTGGGCTAGGTTCACGGGTCCCTACAGGACCAAAAATAGATTCACTTCTTGTGTAGTAGTGAAACAACAAAGGAGGCATCTCATTTATGAGATGCCTCCTTGCCAAAATTAAAAACCTGCTATGGTTGCCTAGGCTAATGCTGTGGTGTGAGTATTGTAAAAAATTATTTTATAGGAATATAGCCTACCTCTTTTACTGTATTCTGTCCTTCCGATGAAAGAAGGTAATCAATAAACGGCTTCACTACAGATTCTGATTTAGTATCATAGTAATATAATAGTGGACGTACTACCAGATAAGTACGATCCATTGCAGTCTCCGATGAGGCTTTGACAAAAGTTTCGCCTTTATCATAAGACACATTTATGGTCTTTACATCTTTACTGACGTAGGCAAGTCCTACATAACCAATAGCTCCTCTTGTCTGACTAATACTTTGTATCACAGCACCTGTTGCCGGCATACTCATTATGCCATTCATATAGTTTTTGTTCTTGAGTACGCTCTCCTTAAAGAATTCGTATGTTCCTGAAGATGTTTCGCGTGCGTATGCCACAATCCTCATGTCAGCTCCGCCAACGTCTTTCCAATTTGTTATTTTCCCCATAAAGATGTCTTCAAGTTGCTCGCGTGTAAGATTTGACACTTTATTGTCAGGGTGTACAATGATAGCTAAGGCATCATATCCGATGGTAACTTCCTTGATTGTTTTCCCAGCCTCCTGTAAGCGTATTCTTTCGTCAAACTTTACTTTACGAGAAGCCATAGCAATATCAGCAGTGCCATCTCTTAGTGAAGAGAGACCAACTCCGGTCCCTCCTCCGGTAATAGTGATTCTTGCGGAAGGATTTTTGCTAAGATATTTTTCTGCTTGCTTCTGAGTGAGAGGTAAGCAGGTGTCGCTTCCTTTTATTCTTTGAGCAAAAGTGTTTGTGGTTACCCAAGCTAATGCTATAACTGCTAAAAAGACTTTCTTCTTCATTTTTCTTATGTATTTATTTTCCCAACAAAAAAACAAAACATCTGTTTCACTCATGTGAAACAGATGTTACAATAGTATTAAAGAAATTTGTTTCAGAATCTATACTGTACCCGTAAAGTAAAGGCATTATCCTTGCGGTCAGTACTGTATCCCTCTATTAGAGAACTTTTCTCATTAGATATAATCTCGTAATAACCAAGCAGGCGTATTTGTGCTGTGGGCTCATAAGAAAGCCCTAAACCCAAAACATTCCGCCAAAGATCGGTCGCAGAAGTCATGCTATCCTCAGCACCTATCTGGTTGCCGGCTAACCCTGTGTTAGGGTCATAGCTATCGTATTTAACAACTGTAGAAAACGGGGATTCGCTTATGCGTTGAATAAAGAATAAGGAATAACCGGTAAAGGGGCGTTTGTACAAAGCGTTTGCATCTATGTTTTCAGGGAGGCGGTTATAGCTATGGCTTCTGCTGCTGCTTGCAGTACCAGGCTGAGTACCCCATATTGTTTCACCGCGTAGGGTAGTTTCTCCAACAGAAGAGTTAAGCTTGAACTCAGCATTGAGTCCGAAATACTCACGCTTCATATATGTTCCGGTTGCATTGTTTACTACTTTNTTGAATGATGTTCCACTCAATTCATAGAAATGGNCGGTAGGGTTGTGTACTTTGCCTGAATAATATGAAACTCCGGCAATCCATGAAATATCTGTCCCAATAGACTTTTGTGCCCTAAGGCGTGCAATAAAATTGCGTTGATTATCGGTCTCACGATTCATCCCATTGCCGGCAGTTATAGCAAAGTTCATGGTAATAAAATTGAGGGCATGACTCTCTGGTGCTCTTAGAGTAAACATTCCTCCTAAGTCTCTTTCTCCGGGAAAAAGAGTCTGAATCATTGTTGAGCGTTCAGGGGATTCTAGTATAGGATTTGAAATACCAGCCTCATGGCCAAAAGGTATAATAAAAATACCTGCTGTAAAATCATTACGATATGTCCATGGGTCGCGCAGCCCAAAAAGCAGATTACGAGTTTCAATACCAGACTCTATGAACTCTAATTGAATGGAGGTAAATGCGATTTTTTCGCTATAGGCAAATGTAAGTCGTGCTCGTCGCATTCCGAAGCGATTAAAACTTTTATCCGAAGATTCATTTGGCGCGCCTATTCTTAATGAGGCATCAGGCTGTCCATGTTGAAGTTCTCCTTGCAGAAGTCCTGATATTCGAAATGCACTCAAACGCTTAAGCGCTTTATCAAGTGATATAACATTGTTCTCTAAAGTATCTAAGCGTGTTTCGAGTGGCTCAATATCCTGTGCTGTCAGAGAGAAAGACAACAACATTGTAATAGGCAATAAGCAAAGTCTTTTAATATTCATTATTGATATTTTAATTTAGGATACAAAATAACGACACACATATTACATTTACAATACAGATTTGTTACATCATCAAATATATAATATTTCGACCGTGTTACAAAAACAAGGGAGCGCCTATAATAGGACACTCCCCTGCCAAAATAGAAAGCCTGCTTATATCAAAAAGCGTATCTTAAGCCTATCTGTACTTGATATGGATTGCCATTGCGGTTTGAGACTCCGGTGTTAGCATTTACATTGTATTCATATTGTCTTTGATTAGCATCAAAGTTTCTTATTGAGTAAATGTTTTGCTTACCTAAATTATTACCTGCTCCCCAGTCCTTATTCAATAAGTTAGCGACATTGAATATGTCTAATGATAACTCCAGATTTTGTGTGTTATATGTTTTGAACTTTTTAGAAAGACGCGCTCTGCAACTTTGCCGAAGCTGTCTCGGATATAGTTCTTAACACTTTCTTCTGCATCAGGATTGTCAAGGATTGATTGTATGCCTGCGCGAAGATATTCCGGAGTACTTGCATCGTTTGGATTAAAGATATACGCTAAGTCATTGGATGCTACGAAGTCGCCATTAACATTTCCGTTTACTGCAAGAGAATAGCGTGTTCCTCCAATACCAGAGAAGCGCATACCCACATTTACTCCCCAGAAAGAAGGGGCACTACCGTATACAACCAACTTATTGCGAAATTGATTGTCCGAATATGTCATCTTGCTCATATCACGAGGGTCATCAACTACCATTTTAGAAAGAGTTGCCGAGTTTGCTACATTACCATTGAATGATGTATTGTCCTTCGCATCATTCCAAGTATAGCTGACAGACAATTCGCCATCCTTGAAGTAACGCCAAGTTCCATCAACAACGAATGCAAACTGATTAACCTTTCCTTCACTTACTAATTCCAATACACGACCTACTTTTTCCGACTTACGTCCGGTAGACCAATCCGCAGAACCATTACTTGTGTTTATTCCGCTTACGGGAACATATACTCCGCGATTACCTTCTGCTGCAAGGCGGAAAGCCGGTTCGTCCATCATATTGCGGTCAACATACATATAGTTATTGCGTGCGAGAGTCATAAAACCACTTACACCAACCTTCAAGCGATCACTGAAGAAGTGTGTATAAGAGAAATTAGACTTGTAAACCACAGGAACTTTAACATCAGCACCATTCGTATTGATAGTAGCAAGCTGAGGAATATTAGGATTCTCGAACAATTCTACACCGGGAGCAGTAAGAGGGTTTGCCCTGTATGATGGAAAATTAGGAGTAGGCACTAAGTCACCTTGTACATCCACAGATAATACTTTAGTTCCATCAAACACCATATTATTAATCATAGCATAGTTATTAATGTCGGACGAGAAGATACCTCCACCAATACGAATAATATCGGTTTGCTTTTCATTAATATCCCAAGTAAGTTGCAGACGTGGTTGTACTTGGAAAGTATTCAATCCATTGTCTGTACGAAGTCCAAGCTCGTCGTAGACTGTCTGATTGAAGTTTCCTTTATTAAAGTAATTTGAATTATCGATTCTCAAACCAGCCATTACCTCGAATCCAGGGAATAGGTTTGTTGTCAGTTGTCCGTATACACCTGTGTTCAGGATGTTTTGTCTAACTCGTTGGTCAGGGTCAAGATAAACCTCACGAACATATCGGTAAGGATTAAGTTGCTCGAAAGCATCAAGACCAGTGAAGAAATAGCGTCCGTTAGCTTCACTACCATAGCGCGAATTCATGTTGGTATACATCAGATCCGCACCAAAAGTATAGTTGATTCTGTTCGTTGTATAATACAGGTTGTTGACGAGGTGCAATACATTATTATAGAAGTTCTCCGGACTATAACGTTGTCCTCCAAGCTGAATAGTTGTATAAACATCCCTGCCGTCTACACTTGATTGTACACGCTCTACGATTGCACGTGGTATGTTTTCTATCGGTAGCTCTGTCCCTGGTGTGCTTTTTTCCGAAGTAATCAAATGCTGTAACTTCAATTCGTTTGTAGTACGCGGACTCAGAACCGAGCGTAAGGTCAGTAATGCACTATTATCAATTGAATGTACATCACCATAAACCTCATAAATGTTTATTGAACTATTATCGCCCAATGCTTTATTGTTTACATCGTTGACGAAGTTATTACGGAATGTCAATAGGTTTGTTGCATTAATCTGCCAGTCGACACGCGCAAACAAGGCATCTGTGCTTTGTGTTTTGTCAAACTCGCCAAACTGAGGTGACGATGCTACGCCATAACTGCTTCTTGCGATATCAATGTAACGATCCAAAGAGTTCTGAGATACATTATAACGATTTTCATCTGCAGGCGTTTTAATATTTGCAATCTGCAAAGGGCGAGAGTCTGCCTGATGGTCCCAAGCAAGGAAGAAGTGCGCACGGTCTTTAACGATAGGTCCTTCCCATGTTACACCATATTGATATGTCGAGAACTTAGCATCGCGCTCGTTTCCTCGTATATCATAAGGACTGGAAAGCCAGTCGGTACGACTATAAAGAAATGCACTACCGGCGAATGTGTTTGTGCCGGATTTAGTCACCGTACTAACAGATCCACCTCCGCTACGACCGTATGTTACATCATATTGGTTTGTTACCACTTCAAACTCACGAACTGCTTCCATTGATATTGCATAAGGGCCTCCGTTGCGGTTTGTTGTACCTCCCGACGTTGGGTTCTTTGCTGTCATACCATCGATTGAAAAGTTTGTTGAAGAAGCTAATTGCCCTGACAGATTACTACCTGTACTTAGTGGAGATAAGTCCACCAAAGAAGTAAAATTGCGTCCGTTCACAGGAAGCCTTGCTATATCCCTCGCTGTAATAGACGTTGCTGCACCAATATTTGGAACTGTGTTTTTGAGAGAGTTCGCAACAACTTCGATTGTTGCAATTTCGAACCCATCCTCTTGCAAGACAAAGTCTACGCGTAACATATCACCCTGATTAAGGGAATAACCTGTTTTCCTTTGTGTGCCAAAGCCAATATATGACGCGGTAACAGAATAAGGAGAACCTAACGGTAATTGGTTTATAATATATACACCATTTTCGTTTGTAATCGAACCGGTACTAAATCCGGTAGATTCGTTTCGCACTTGTACCGTCGCTCCAATTACTGTCTCACCGGAAGCATCTATTATCGTGCCGGTTATGACTGCCTGCGTGCTACCTTGAGCTAACAATAAGGCATGGAAAGAACTGAGTAGCACTATTAGTGCCACTAAACGTGTAATAAGTCTCATGTTGTTTTTGTTTAATTTAAGATTTCGAGAGAGAGTTTATTTATCGTCAATTGATTTTATAACAGCAGAAGCGATTCTTGATGTGCTCTTGCGACTAATCTTACGAATTCTATCAGGATTCTCAAGATTCATGCTTGTAAAGAAGTTATTTCCATTGTGTATCTGATTCTTGTCTTTATCATACAATGAATAACTCACAATGTGGAATAATGTGCGAAGAGGGCGCTCTTCCCATTTAAGATAGTGTTGATTAAGAACAAGAAGATAGTCGGCATCTGCTTTCTCCAAAGCAGCCTTCAACTCTTCTCCGCATAAAGAAGAAATATCAGAATAAGATTCATCACTCTCACCTAATACCTTAATCTCATTCAGGATGCGTCCATCTATAATATTCTCAGAAGCTGGAATAAATGCATAATCAGAATTTCTACATCCTGAAGCAATGTTCTCAGAAATGATAGAGTTATACTCTGCATCAATAAGGTCGGCCTTAATACCTGTTTCCTCGGCGATTAATTGATTGTAAAAATAGTTTGACTTTACATTGTCTTCTAATCCGACAATCAAAATGCGAGTAGCTTCACTATTGCGATTCGCACTTTTGTTTTTGCTTCTCGCTTCGATGTTGAATGCAACTGTAAGAAAACACACCATCAATAAAAAAAATACACTAATACTTTTCATCTGTAATAATTTTATAACCATTTAATTTCACTAGCAAAAGTATCAGTGCCAATTTTCAATGTCGTTACATTAACATAAAGTACTTATTAATTCGTGATTAATGGAATTTGCCTGTCGCACGTGAAAAGAGTAAAAAACTCCGTAACATAAAATACTTAGACAATATGTTGCCGACATCCTCCGCAACATAAAATCCTCATTACATTAACTCCACACAAAAAAAAGGCATCGACTATATCACAGTCGATGCTTTTCTTATTGTGTAGTCGTAAAAAAAATAGGGGCCTCCGAAATAAATCGGACACCCCTATCATCATCAATAATTAAACTAAGAACAATTATATCTTTTGTTAGAATCTCCAGCCAAGGCTTACATTAACTACGCTGTTATGGAAATTCGTTCCCTTGTTTGAGTTGTCAGGATCTAAATGAAGCGGATGTTTATTTACACCAATAAGTCCGTATGTATAGTTCGCAGATATGACCAATCCTGTACTAAGCTGATAACCTATACCTCCAGACATTCCAACATCGAATGTACGTGTTGCTCCATCTACGTCTGTGGTCTCGGATTGTCCGGGTACCGACACTTTAATTTCTGCGAGAGTATTAATGGAAAGTTGAGGTCCGGCAAAAACATGAAAACCTTCATACAAATAATACTTAGCATAAACAGGGATATTCAGATAGTTATATTTCATTATAACATCACTGTTTTCGTCAATATTTGTATTTGAGAAATAAGGTACATCACCTTTTGACCCTTGAACAGAGTAGTACAGACCTGACTCGATAGCAAATGCATCTGTGACCATGCCTTCAATACCCATTCCGATATTGAAACCAAGACGTAGACCAAGGTCAGCATTTGTCAGATTAGAATAATTCACGCCAACTTTTGGAGTGAAATAAAATTCTCCCTCGTAATTAGCTACTTGCGCATTGACTTGCAATGCGATGAATGCGAATAATGTGAATAATACTTTCTTCATGATAATAATTATTTCTTGTTTGCTTCTACCCATTTGCGGGCGTTAACGAATGCTTCAATCCAAGGAGTCACCTGATCGTTATCCTTGCGGTCGTTTGGATAGTATCCGCACTGCCAAGGGAAGATTGCACGTTCAGGGTGAGGCATCATTGCCAAATGGCGACCATCTGCCGAGCAGACTCCTGCTATCGATGAAGGCGAGCCGTTAGGGTTGGCAGGGTATCCGTCGTAATTGTATTTAGCAATAACATTGTATTTACTTTCGTCGTAAGGGAGGGAGAATTTACCTTCTCCGTGAGCTACCCAGATTCCTAATTTGCTTCCACTTAGAGAACCAAGCATTACTGAGTTGTTCTTTGGTATTTCCAATCCTACGAAGTTCGACTCGAATTTGTGCGAGTCGTTGTGATGCATCTTATGTTTTACTTCATGTTCAGGGTAGAGCAATTCAAGTTCAGCCATTAACTGACAACCATTACAAACACCTAAACTCAAAGTGTCTTTGCGTGCGTAGAAGTTGTCGATAGCCTTTTTAGCCTTTTCATTATAAAGGATACCGGCAGCCCAACCTTTTGCAGAACCAAGCACATCAGAGTTTGAGAATCCACCACAGAATACGATGAAGTTCACATCTTCCAAAGTCTCACGTCCTGATGCTAAGTCGGTCAAATGAACGTCTTTCACATCAAATCCTGCTAAGTACATAGTGTATGCCATTTCACGCTCGCCGTTTGTTCCTTTATCACGAAGGATTGCGGCCTTAATGCCTGTTGGCTCGCGACGTTCGGCTGATATTCCGTAAGAAGATAGCTTCCCGTTGAATGATTTGCCAAACTTATATTCGATAGGCTGCATCTTATAGTTTTCGAAGCGATTGCCTGCGCAAAGGCTTCCGCTTTGCTTGATATCCAACTTATAAGAGGATTGATACCATACATCACGCATATAATCTATGCCGAAGTGATATTGTACATCGTTCTTTGAAACTAATACGTGACGCTCAGTAGTTGGTTTTGCAACGATTGCAAATCCTACGCCTGCATCTGTTAATATCTTTTCGAAGGCTTTCTTGTCCTTAACCTGAACAAGTATTGCAGGATTCTCTGCGAATAATACTTTCACGATATCCGTTTCAGCTAACTTATCAAGATTGACATCAAGACCACCTTCCACATTTGCGAAGCACATTTCCAACAATGCAGTAATCATACCTCCGGCAGAAATATCATGTCCGGCAAGTATCAATCCTTTCTCGATAGCTTCCTGTATTGCGTTGAAAGCATCACGGAAGTATTCTGTGTCTGTTACAGTCGGAACAGTATCGCCGAGCTTGTTTAATGTCTGAGCAAATGCCGAACCACCAAGTTTTAATGTGTCGAAAGAGAAGTCTATATAATAGATAGCTGTATTCTTATCATTAACGACAACAGGTGAAACGATTTTCTTAACATCGCTCACTTCGCCTCCGGCAGAGATAATAACTGTCCCTGGAGCAATCACTTTATCGTCGCCATAACTTTGGATCATTGATAAAGAGTCCTTGCCTGTCGGGATATTGATTCCCAAAGAGCAAGCGAAGTCTGATGCTGCTTCAACGGCACTGTATAGACGAGCGTCTTCCCCTTCATTGCGACAAGGCCACATCCAGTTTGCACTCAATGAAACACCGGTCAACTTATCAGAAAGAGGAGCAAATACGATATTAGTAAGAGATTCCGCAATAGCGATTATAGAACCAGCAACAGGGTCAATCATTGCAACCTGTGGAGCATGACCGATAGATGTTGCAATACCTGCCTTGCCACGATAGTCAAGAGATACAGCTCCTAAGTCGCTCAACGGTAACTGAAGTTCTCCCTGACATTGTTGACGGGCAATCTTTCCTGTTACAGAACGGTCAACCTTGTTAGTCAACCAATCCTTACAAGCGACAGCCTCAAGTTGAAGTACATTCTCCAGATATTTATGTAATTCGGATTCCTTGTATACAACAGGCTGATAAGTTTCATTTATAGTCTTGTCAGTCATCACCGTTTTAGGTGCCTTTCCGAACATATATTCCAATTTCATATTGATAGGCTTGTTGCCGTCTGCTTGCTCGAAGACGAACTGCATATCATTGGTAGTTTCTCCTACGACATACATCGGAGAGCGTTCGCGATCTGCAATACGTTTGATGCGCTCAATCTCCTTTTCGCCCACCAATAAGCCCATACGCTCCTGACTTTCATTTCCTATGATTTCTTTTGCAGAAAGAGTTTTGTCGCCGACCGGTAATTGACTCATATCAATACGTCCACCGGTAGCTTCTACCAATTCCGACAAACAGTTCAAGTGACCGCCTGCACCGTGGTCGTGAATAGAAACGATAGGATTATTCTCAGATTCAGAGATAGCACGTATCACATTGGCAGCACGCTTCTGCATTTCAGGGTTAGCACGCTGTACTGCGTTCAACTCAATACCGCTTGTGTATTGTCCTGTGTTTACAGAAGAAACAGCAGCACCACCCATACCGATACGATAGTTGTCGCCACCAAGAAGTACAACCTTTTCACCCGGCTTAGGTTCGCCTTTCAGAGCATCACGCATATTAGCGAATCCTACACCTCCGGCAAGCATAATTACCTTGTCGTAAGCATAAGTCTTATTGTTCTCTGCATGTTCGAATGTAAGTACCGAACCACAGATAAGCGGTTGACCGAACTTATTACCAAAGTCAGACGCACCATTAGAAGCCTTTATAAGGATTTGCTCAGGAGTCTGATACAACCACTTACGAGGGTCAAGCATCTTTTCCCAATCACGAGCACCTTCCGTACGAGGATAAGCCGTCATATAAACTGCTGTTCCTGCGATAGGCAAGGAAGCCTTTCCACCACCTAAACGGTCACGTATCTCACCACCTGTTCCGGTAGCTGCACCATTGAACGGTTCAACCGTTGTAGGGAAGTTATGAGTTTCCGCTTTTAACGAGATAACCGTCTTAATATCTTTTATTGCAAAGTAATCCGGTTTGTCGCCGCTGACAGGAGCGAACTGTTCCACAGTAGGACCTTCATTAAAGGCTACATTATCTTTATAAGCAGAAACCAATTTGTTAGGGTTCTCCGCAGATGTTTTCTTAATTAGATTGAATAAAGAACTTTCCTTTTCTTCACCATCAATAACGAATACGCCGCCGAAGATTTTATGGCGACAATGCTCTGAGTTTACCTGAGCAAAGCCATACACTTCACTGTCGGTCAGTTTGCGATTTAGTTTTTTGCCTACCTCATTCAGGTAGTCAACTTCGTCGTCACTAAGAGCTAAACCTTCTTGCTGGTTATAAGCATTAATGTCTTCAATATAAATAATAGGATCAGCTTGCTTGCTGATAGAGAAGATTTCCTGATTCAACCCTTCGTAGATACGTTGTAGCATAGGATCATGCTCCGCATTGTCGGAAGATACAGGGAAATATTCCTCGATACGAGTGATGCCGTTAAGTCCCATGTTCTGAGTTATTTCCACAGCATTGGTGCTCCAAGGAGTAATCATTTCCTTTCGCGGGCCGACGAACCAGCCGTCTAAAGTTGGGGTTTGCACTTGGGTTGCTTCATTAAACAACCATACTAATTTTTGAACATCTTCAGGGGAGAATGCCTGAGCAGCTTCGACTGCCAGAACTGTTTGATTCGAAGATTTGAAAAATAGAATCATATTGTCGGGTTTATTAATATACAGAATCTAAAAACCACACAAAGATAGCTTTTTTCCACAGAAGAGCAGGCATTTCTTTGTATGAATATATCATATATGATATTATTTAGACTTGGCAATCTCCGATAAAAATCATTAGACCAACGAGGTTAAACAAGAAAGAGGTTTAAGCAATTAAACCTCTTCTTTGTGATCTGGGTGGGATTCAAACCCACGACCTTCAGAACCGGAATCTGACGCTCTATTCACTAAGCTACCAAACCGAAACGATGCAAAAGTATATATTATCATCTACTATACCAAAAGTCGTAAAGCCCTATTCAGGGCAAATGCATCTAATCTATATCGAAAAAAGCTCTCGATATAGATTAGATACGTTTGCCCTTATGTCTTATTATTATGCTTCTGACTATTTGAAAGCATTTGGCTGTTGATTGCTTGCACTTTGTAAAGAATGTCGTCGTTCGGAGGCAATCTATATCGCTAAAAATAATATCTTTGCTGTCAGTAACATAAATAATAAAGGCATTACTATTAAATGAGTTATTTGATAAAACCACAAGGGTATAAGGCTATACTTAACCTCTCCCAAACTGAATTGGGTATTAAGAAAATAAAGGATTTTTTTCAACAGAATATATCCTCAGAGCTTCGCCTTCGACGCGTTACCGCACCATTGTTTGTCCTTAAAGGACTCGGTATTAATGATGACTTGAATGGAACGGAGAGGGCTGTCACTTTTCCTGTTAAGGATTTGAACGACGGACTTGCCGAGATTGTTCATTCGCTTGCTAAGTGGAAGCGTTTAACTCTCGCAGACTATGATATCGAAGAGGGATTCGGGATTTATGCAGATATGAACGCAATCCGCTCAGACGAGGAACTGGGCAACCTTCATTCCTTATATGTAGACCAATGGGATTGGGAAAGAGTTATGGACGAAGGCGAACGCACTGTTGAGTTTCTCAGAGAAACGGTCGAGCGTATCTACGCTGCGCTTGTGCGTACCGAATACCTTGTTTATGAAATGTTCCCTCAGATTAAGCCGATTCTTCCTAAGCGGATATATTTTATTCATTCTGATGATTTATTGAACAAGTATCCTACTCTTAGTGCTAAAGAGCGCGAAGACAAAATCACTAAGGAGCATGGTGCTGTCTTTATTATAGGTATCGGCGGAAAGCTGAGCAATGGCGAGAAGCACGACGGACGTGCGCCGGACTATGACGATTGGTCGACCGTTGCAGAGAATGGTCAGCTAGGCTTGAATGGCGACTTATTAGTATGGGATACTGTTCTCAATCGTTCGATGGAGCTTTCATCTATGGGAATACGTGTTAACAAGGAGGCGTTGCTTCGCCAATTGGAGATAACAGGAGAAGAAGCTCGCAAGAGTTTATTCTTCCACCAAAGACTACTTAATGGCGAATTGCCTCAAAGCATCGGCGGTGGGATAGGGCAGAGCCGCCTGTGTATGTTCTTCCTCCGCAAAGCTCACATTGGCGAGATACAAGCAAGCATCTGGCCGAGCGATATGCGCAAAGAAGCGAAAGCTGCAGGAATGCATTTAATATAGATTATATGGATGTCAAGATAGAAAAAAGCTGGAAAGAGCAACTAGCAGGAGAGTTCGAAAAGGAATACTTCCGCAGTCTGACGGGTTTCGTCAGACAAGAATACACTCAACATACCGTGTATCCTCCAGGGAAAGAGATATTCAATGCCTTCGAGCATTGCCCGTTCGACAAGGTGAGGGTCGTCATTCTCGGACAGGACCCTTATCACGAACCAGGGCAGGCGCACGGACTATGCTTCTCCGTAAAGGAAGGCATACGGATTCCTCCGTCGCTCGTCAATATATATAAGGAGATTGCGGACGACTTAGGTAAGCCTGTTCCATCCTCCGGGAATCTCACTCGCTGGGCAGATCAGGGCGTGCTGCTGCTCAACGCCACACTTACCGTAAGAGCGCATCAGGCAGGTTCTCATCAGAACAAAGGCTGGGAAGCCTTCACCGATGCCGTGATCCATCGCCTTGCCGAGCAACGTAAAAATATCGTATATATATTGTGGGGCTCGTACGCACAAAGGAAAGGCGCATTCATCGACGAGTCGGCAAACCTTGTGCTGAAGTCCGTCCACCCATCTCCATTATCCGCACACAGAGGCTTCTTCGGCAATAAACATTTCAGCAAAGCAAACGACTATTTGACATCCGTCGGACAAGCTCCGATTGAGTGGTAGGTCGTGTCTTGTTCGTCGAGATGCTGCCTCTTGTTTCTCGAGCGATGCGACAGCGACAACTACTTTTTACAGATCAACTTTTGCCAAACTGATGACAGGAATCCTATGCCGTAGGCTGTTAGCTGTATGAACGAAGCAGGTATTGATAGTAGTGCTACGGACAGATTCTTATTAAGGATGAGGGAGTGGATGAAGATTATCATCATATAGAATATCGGCAGAGTCAATGCGTAAAGACAGAAGACGGACGAGAGCAGAACGAAGGCTAAGCCGAGCGTGAAGAGCGCAGGTAGGCAATGCACGACTTTTAACGAAGTCGGGTATTTGAGGTAGAGGTCAATACGCGCATGACCTGAGTGATTTACCTGTCTGAAGAATTGCGCGAAGCTGGTACGGCGTTTATGATACACCCATGCCTCGTCAAAGTAGCAGCATTTATATCCTCCTTCAAAAATACGGATGCTGAAATCGATGTCCTCGCCATAACGCATATTCGAAAATCCTCCGAGCGCGAGGTAGACTTCCCTTTTTATTCCCAGATTAAAACTACGAGGGTAGAATTTATCCAGTTTCTTCTTGCTACCACGTATTCCGCCGGTGGTGAAGAATGAAGTCATCGAGTAGTTAATCGCCTTTTGTATTGTTGAGAATGTCGAGTGCGCCTTGTCGGCTCCTCCATAAGCATCAGCGTTTGTTTCGCCGAAAGCCTTTGTCACATTCTCAAGATACGAGGGCGGAATGATGCAATCGGAATCGAGAATAACAACATACTCGCCTGTGCTATACTGTACGCCATAGTTTCGAGCTCCACCAGGTCCACGATTCTCTATATTGAAATATCGGACACTTAGTTTTTCCTCATACTTATCGACAATATCCTTGCATGGAATCTTTGAG
>JGI994J12354_10003668_pt1 | contig 14213 bp, 15 predicted proteins | sample IntmicLarv3ML3BL_FD_12354 | JGI IMG/M metagenome (IMG submission 12354)
GGGGGGTAGCGGCGGGTGCGCCGGTGCAACCTGCCAGTAGCAAGGCAAAAACTGTAATTAGAACAGTCAATTTAAGTGGAATCAAGTTTCTCATGTATGTTCTCCTTAATAATTATGTTTGATATGCAAGCAGATTATGAAACATAATCGCTATATTCCTATGGCCAAATGAAGACTTTTCAAAAGCCCTGTTGTATCCGTGCAAGTCATCCTCCCCACCACTTGTGCTTTTCGTTCTACCATAAAATACAATGCAAGATTACGCTCTGCTTTAAAAATTAGCGAAGCCTAACTTTTGAATAAAAATATCAGTTAGTTTCCGCTAACTTCTTACAGTCTACTATAACAACCGATTATTGTCAACAGCTATCTTGAAAATTGCCGGGTCAAAAATGGACAAGCAGTGTTCTTTACAAAGCCGCTGCTGTTCACCGCAATGGTGGTCTTGTGTGGCTCAAATTCACGAGAGTTTTCTCGACTTTGCGCAAAAGAAAAACTCCCGCAGCCTCAAGGCCGCAGGAGTTTTATACAATTCAGCATGTTGGATACTCATTGCACAGCAAACGGTAAGGCGCTTCGTCCTCCTCCACGGAGGAAAAGCGGGCCAGAGGCTGATAAAAGCGGTTATCCGTATTGTCATCGTTGGTTTGCGACACTTCGCCGATGAGCACAGCGCCCTTTCCTTCCTCTGCCCAGAACTCGTGGTAAAGACCGGGGGTAAGGGTAATGCTCTCACCAGGCAGCATTGCCGCAAAGAGATAATGAAGTGCTGGTAGAAAAGCTTTATGCTGAAGTGCACGGCATCGCAGCAGGCGGCGACATAATCGTTGGCGGCATGTCCCTTACCGTGGCGGGCATGTGTTCGCTCTTTGCTGCGGAAAAGGACGCTTATAACGTGTTGCTGGCGGATACCATGCCCGATGTGGAAAGCGGCCGCATTTATGCGGTTACAACAAAGGCAGACATTCTTAGAATATAGTATGATTTTCATGAAACTGATGACGCCAATGATGGTGATGATGGTAGTAGTCGCTGCGGTGGTATTCATTATTGTAATGTATCTGATGATGAAAATGATGATTGACCACTCGGCCTTTGGCATATCTCTTATGAAAATATTCGGATTCAACGATGGAGAGGTGCGAAAATTGTATCTGGATGGCAATTTCATCACCGTGGCAATCAGCGCTCTGTTGGGTGTACCGTTGGCAAAGGTAGCGATGGATGCCCTCTATCCCATGGATGATTTCAAACATAGCTTTTGGCCCCGACATGAGGCTGCTGCCCTGGCTATACGCCGCTATCTTTGCACTGGTGTTTGCGTCCTATTTTCTCATTAGTATACTGCTAAACAGGCAGCTAAAGTGCGTAACGCCTGTAGAAGTGCTGAAACGGCGGGAGTAGCCCCCCGAGTTTAGCATATAGCAGCTGTGCTTCATGCTAAAAAACGTTGACCGCACAACGCCGCCATGCTATAATATAGTTCAATCAACACAAGTTGATGGCGTCGGCAGAAGCTGGCATGTTCGGCATTTTGGCAAGTTTCAGATATGTGGGTATCATGAAGGTATCACAATTTTCCTGAGGGAAATTGTGATACCTTTTTATGTGCAAAAAGGCTTGCCAATGGGAATTCCATAAAAACTTGTTTGTAGGAGGAACACATGAAAAAGACCAGAATAACTCTTAGCATCCTGCTGACCATGTGCTTGATTTTCAGCCTGTCAGCGCCAGCACTTGCCTCTACCTTCACAGATGCTCACGGAAATGTGATTGAGCTTGATGACGCACTGGAAGCGTACAGCACCGTCACTCTTTCCGGTGATGGCAATCTAGCCAGAGGACAGGAGACGAACCTGGGAGACCTGTGGACCGATGCGCTTCGCTGGTTTGCCACTTCGGGTAAAATTGATGCGTATTTCGATGAAGACGACATTGCGGCAGGCAACACCTCTGTAAGCGTGGACGCCGATCACGTCGTTGCGCTCTGGAACGGCGGGAACCTGCGCGCAGACATTGCAGTCGGCAAATTTGGCACAGCGGAGCTTGCCGCCGTACTTCCATTTCCGAATACTGTAGCCGTCGTTTACATGAACGGCGCACAGCTTCTTGAGGCTCTGGAGGCGGCATCTCAAGGACTGCCATATAGCGACGCTTCGGCAAACGCATGTGCATCCTTCATGCAGGTCTCTGGCCTGAAGTATGATGTGGATATCAGCAAGCCTTACGATGCGGGTGAAGCTTACGGCAACAACTGGTTTAAGGCTGATTCTTTGAGCCGCATTACCATCACCGAAGTAAACGGCAAGGCCTTTGACCCTGCGGCCACCTATGCGGTTGTCACCAGCAATGCCAACTTCAACGGTATGGACTCTTCATACATGTTCAAGGATGCAGCTGCCGCCAACGAAAAGAGCACCATTACCACGGCGGTGGTACGTGATGTGGTTTGGATGTACATCGCCGAGGCGCTTGAAAATATTGTAGGCAGCGACTATGCCCAGGCGCAGGGCCGCATTACAATTACCGGAAACGTACCCGCTGAAAGCGCATTCATCGATGTGAAGGCCGGGCAGTATTATACCAATGCGGTTGCCTGGGCGGTGCAAGCCGGCGTGACGGAAGGCACCTCTGTAACTACATTTTCTCCCGATGCGACCTGCACCCGTGCGCAAACCGTAACCTTCCTCTGGCGTGCCGCCGGCTCACCTGCGCCTACGGCAGAAAGCAGCCCCTTTACGGATGTGCAAGAGGGCACGTATTACTTCAATGCAGTGCTTTGGGCCGTTGAGAATGGCATCACCGAGGGCACGTCTGCCGTAACCTTTTCACCCGAGGACACAGTAACACGCGCACAAGTGGTTACCTTGCTGTATCGTGCGGCCGGAGCTCCTGCCGTAAGCGCTGAAACGGTGTTTGCAGATGTTGCTGATGGCTCCTACTATGAAAACGCTGTATTATGGGCCAATGAAAATGAAATCACATCTGGCGTGAGCGAAACTTCCTTTGCCCCGGCACAGGACTGCACCCGTGCGCAAATCGTTACTTTCCTGTCCCGCTACTATCAGTAATTTAACGCAGAAAATCCTTATAGGAGAGGGCATATACCCTCTCCTAATAAGGAAATATCTGTTTTGAGGCGCACATTTTTCCGACTTAGGGCTTGAAAAGGCAAAGCGATGCTGCACCTGAGGTATCTTTTTGAAAACAGACAGGAGCCGACTCTTATAGTGGCCGGTTGCTGTGCGTTTTTTGCGCATCATAGGAGACGAGGAATAATATATGCAAAATGAACTAAATTTGATACTCAGCGAGACCGAAAAGGTTATTTCCGGCAAAACTGAAGTGATAAAAAAGATGTTGATGTCCATCCTCGCAGAGGGACATATTCTTCTGGACGATGTTCCGGGCATTGGAAAGACCACCTTGGCTGTTGCTCTGGGGCGCACCATGAGCCTTTCCTATAATCGCATTCAGTTCACGCCGGATGTGCTGCCTTCTGATATCGTCGGGTTTTCCATGTACAACAAAGATACGGGTGTGTTTGAATATAAGCCGGGCGTGGTGACAACAACAAATCTGCTGCTGGGCGACGAAATCAACCGAACTTCCAGTAAAACCCAGTCGGCGCTCTTAGAGGCCATGGAAGAAAATCAGGTGACGGTGGATGGTCATACCTATCCTCTAAAGGCTCCGTTCATCGTGATTGCCACACAAAACAATGTGGGGACGGCGGGCACACAGCTGCTGCCCTATGCGCAGATGGACCGCTTTTTGGTGCGGCTATCCATTGGCTATCCGAATCAGGCGGCTCAGATGGACATGCTTCGCAGACGGCAGAACGCCGACCCGCTAAGAGATGTGTCGCCGGTCGTGTCTCTCGAGCGAGTTCTCCAAATGCAGCAGGAAATGCGGTCAATTACAGCAAAAGACAGCGTTTTGGATTACATCACAAGACTCACCATCGCCTCCCGGGAGCATCCCATGACAGAAATCGGCATCAGTCCGCGCGGCGCACTCTTCCTTGACCGGATGGCAAAGGCAAGGGCATATATGGAAGAGCGGAACTATGTGCTTCCAGAGGATGTGCGCACCATATTTGCCGATGTGTGCATCCATCGCATGATTTTGAGCCAAAAAGCCCGGCTTTCCGGGAAGACCGGGTTGGATGTTGTCAACGAGCTTCTTGAAACGGTCGCTGTGCCGGACCACAAACGCTGACGTTATGTGGAAACGCAGATTGACTTGGGGCGTGTGGCTACTGGTTGTCCTGCTCCTGTATTTCTTTGAAAACAATGTGGGCACGCGCACATTGCTGGTCGCCTCGGTTGTGCTTCCGACCGCATCGATTCTCTGCGCTGCACTGTCTGTAAAAAGGCTAGTGTTTTCTCTTTCTGCGCCAATGGAATGCGAAAAGAATGATGCGGCTGCATGCACTGTTGATGTGAAGGGTTTGCTGCCCTGCGTATTGTTTTCCGGAAGTATGAAAGCGGAAAACCAGCTGACAGGTGAAAAAACACTTCTGGAGCTTTCGGCACCGGCCTTTTCTAACAAAAAGGCCTTTTCGCTATGCGCATCTCATTGCGGAACGATTCATATTTCACTCGTAGATGGGCGGGTACAGGATTGGTTTGGCCTTTGGCAAGGTTTCTCTATTTCTTGTGCGCCAGAATATCTGACCGTTTTGCCCAGTCTCTTTTCCCCTGAAGTAAGTTTTGTGGAGAGTGAAGCTATCTGCGCAGAGGGTGAACAGTGGTCGATGACCCGTCCCGGTTCAGATCCGAGTGAAATCTTTGCCGTTCGGGAATATATGCCAGGCGACCCAATTCGTCAAATACACTGGAAGCTGTCGCAAAAGACAGGCACCATAATGCTGCGGGAACTGGGACTTCCAGTTGTTGAACAGACGCTTCTGCTGTTGGACACCACCGTGCCGCATGGCGGCCTTGATGCTGCCGCCGTGAGCGGAGCGCTTGAAACCCTCCTCTCGCTGTCAGGCGCCTTAATCACAGCTGAAATTGCGCACAGTGTGGGCTGGAAGAATCGTATTTTAAACGAACTTGAGCTGTGTGAGGTGCGCACAGGGCAGGAGTATATCTTGATGCGGGAGCAGCTTTTAGCAGCGTCCTCCGCTTCCGATGACGAGAGTATTTGCGCCTGCTTCCGAAAGTGGAGCGGTGAAAACATGTACGCTCACACAGTTGTTTGCGCAGCTACGCCTCCGCCAGATATGGCATCACTTTGCGGCGGCAATCGTGTAACTCTGCTGCTTTCTGGCGGAGAGATGCCTGACAGTACGCCTGGGGATATTTTTGTTGAGGCGTATTCTCCGGAAAACGCACAGCAAGAATTGAAATATATCGAGATTTGAGGAACTGGTATGGAACAGATAAACAGCGGCTTGCAACTGTGCCTGACCAACCACAGCAGTGCTTTGCGAGGCAAGCAGAGGACAATCTGCCTCTGCTGTGCCACTGCCGCATTGCTCTCGCTTGGCATTCTTCTTTTGTGGCCGACGGCGCAAGAAAGCGTGGCGCTGCTTTGCAATATGATTTTTGACGCCAGCGAAGCGGTCAATACATATGTTTACAACCGATTTGCCGTGTCGCATGCGGTAAATCCGGCGACGGCAATTGTATTGCTTGGAATCATCGCGGCGGCGACGTGCTGCATGGTTGTTTTGCGAAAAAGCGGTGGGGTGGCACTGTTTTTTATGACACTCGCTGCAGGCGTGGAGATATATTTTGGAATCGCACCGCCTGCGTTCATAAATGCGCTCTTTTTTGCGTTGGCCGGTTTGCTGCTTTTACAGAAAACGGATTTGCGTACCAGTGCGGTGTTTCTTTCCGCCTTTATCGCATTATTTTTCATTGTTTCTGCCCTGGCTCCCGGCGTCGATGCACGGCTCGAGGCGGCCTCGGAACATATGCGGGATCGCCTAGACCATGTCGAGCAGATGGTGAGCGGTATCAACCAAGCACAACAGCCGGAGGAGACGCAGAAAACCCGCTGGGAAAATCGATTGAACGAACAGACCGGGGTTGAAAACGAAAATGAGACACAAGGCTATCGGAATTATCAGCGCCGGCAGGAGCTGGAACAGGAAATTTCTAGACCGGAAAGAAACAAATATCTCAAGCTCGTTGTTATGTTTTTGCTGATTATGGCATTGCTACTGGCACCGTTTGTGCCGTTTATGCTATTGGATTCCCGCAAACGCAGGGCCTTAAAGCGGCGGGCGGCATTCGCTTCTGATGATTGTTCTGAGGCAATCTGTGCCATGTTTTTGCACATAGTCGCTTATCTTGAAAGTAGTGGTCTGGCTGTCGGGAATAAGCAATTTTCTGATTGCAGAGCTGACGTTGCCGCACTGCTGACGGAGAGCTATGCTGAGAGCTACGCTCACGCTGTCAAACTATGGCAGGAGGCCGCATACAGCGAACACCCAATGACGAGAGAGCAGCGGGAAAGGGCACAGGCAGTACTGGAACAGACGGAAAGCATCGTTTATGGCGGCTCTGACCGGAGGACCAGATTCAAGCTGAAATACATTGCGTGCCTTTATGCGTGAAAGGAGCGGAAGATGAAGAGAATAGGAGCGGTTTTGCTTGCGACAGTTCTGCTGTTTACCTTATCTGCCTGTCGTAGCAGAACAACGACAATGGCACAGTCGGAACCGGTTGTTGCAACAGATATTGAGCGTGAGCAAACTGTGCCGGACGATACAAAAACGCCGGAGCCGGTACAGGACATCGAACCTCAACTTCCTGAAGCTATTACATCGGAACCTTTTCTCGAGCCGGATGCGCCCACAGAGGAGGACCAATCCTCAGAGCGGCGGGCGTACTCCTCAGAGGCGGATGCGGCGCTAACGTCTGGTGCGCAGGTGCCTCTGTTGGTGCCGACCGAGGCACAGATGGATGTTCCGAGCATAGCTGCGCCTGATGACGATGGCACAACAGGCGAGAGCCGCGAAGCGGAACATGGAGAGCAGACGGCAACGGAGACAGTCCCCGCAGATGCAGCAGAAAATACGGGCACTGGGCAGGATGCTCCTGCGGCAGATACGGTGCAGCTCTACTATCAAACACTGCTGGATGACCGTTTGGGCTCATTATTTGAATGTGAGCGGATTTACGTTTATTGGGAGACAAGCACTGATTACACCACGGTATTCAAAGCCTCGGCGGAGCATCGACTTATTCTGCATGCGGGGGCATACGATGTTTCAGCGAAGCTTATGGAGGACAACCTGATTGTGGATGACGGGTGGGTCGAGCGCAAAAATCCGGGTATGGTGGTCAAGGTCGTAAGCGCCAGCGCTCTTGGCGGAGGCGTGCAGAGCACAGCGACCGCCGCAGCTACCAGAGATGCACTGCTTGCCCGTGCAGGCTGGTCAGAGCTTGATGCGGCCAGAAACGGAAGGATGCTTATTCTGTCAGAAGAGTTGCTTGCAACGCAGGCAGGGAGAACGGCAGCAACGGTGTATCTCGCCAAAACAATGTATCCCGCTCTTTTTGAGGACGTGGACGCAGGTGAAGCGCTGCGACTGCTCACAGAGGAAGCGAGAGGAAGCGCTACAAACGGTATTTTTGTGTTTGGAAACTGAAAGGACATATCATCATGACGATTCTTGTAATTGACGGGCAGGGCGGAAAGCTTGGCCGTAGCTTGATTGAAAGCATCAAAAAGGCGGTTCCACGTGTGGATATTATGGCGGTGGGCACAAACAGCATGGCCTCCAACAATATGCAGCGAGGCGGTGCTGACCGTGTTGCAACAGGGGAGAATGCAGTCAAGGTTGCATGTGGCAGCGCAGATATCATCGCTGGGCCGCTTGGTATCGCCGTAGCAGGTGCACTGCTGGGCGAGATATCTGCGGAAATGGCCACCGCAGTGTCGTTGAGCAATGCCTGTCGTATTCTGCTCCCGATGAATCTTCACAATACCTATATCGCAGGAGTTGGGCAGAGTTCAGCGGTAATCATGGAAGATGCGCTTGCGCATGTGCGGCAGCTGGTTGAGAAAGCGGAAAAAACAGATAAATAGGAGAAAAAAAGCGAGAGCAGCTCACGGCTGTTCTCGCTTTTTCATGTTGTTATCTGGAATTAAATCAGGAAACGCAGCTTAGATTTTATTTACCGCCCCTGTCGCCAAAGTAAAAAGAGCATAATGCCATTGTGTCCCGCTAATGCCACTGTGGCCTGCGGTGAAGCGGCTCCTAAACCACAAAAAACCGGATTCAGCAAGAATAGCGCCCCTGTACCAACTGCTCCCGTTGCGCAGAATCCCGCCAAAGCGCTCAAAACCAGAAGCAGCAGCGGTGCAGCCAGTATAATCTGCCCTTGGCTCTGGCCGGCAGCAACGGCAGTGCTTACTGCCAGTGCCGCCCAGAGAGTTGTTAGCCCCAGAGAAATCAGCTGCCCTCGATTCACTGCAGGCAGAATCAGCCAAAGTAAAATCAAAAACGCTACCAGTTGCAACAAAACAGTTGACATGACATAGAGAAAGCTCGATTTCCCCCGGGCGCAGATGCCCACAAAAATTCCCTGCTGCCGCTCTTTTGCCAGCATAGAGAGGCTCACAACCATACAAAGGGTTGCTAAAAAGCACTGCAAGGCCGGAGTGACTGTTCGACCCAGAGGATTGGTTTTCGCAGCAACCGCAGTGGTCTCCGTCCAACGGATATCCGGCTGGAATGTCAATCCCTGACTCCAGTAATATTCTATATTTTGCCTGTGCTGTTCCCGCTGCTCCTGCGAAAAGGAATGGCTGTGGGCTTCATAAACTTGCGCTAAGAAATTAAGTCCGCCCTCTGTAACAAGCAGCCGCATAACCTCTGCAGAAACGGTTTCTGACAGGAGCTTTGCGGCGATGCTGTTGTCATTATAATAAGCCGAGAGTAACCCCTGTTTCTTTCCAGCGAAAACTTCAGTTTCAAATCCCGGCTCAATGACAAAAACCGCACTCAGTCCCTGACGTATCAGCAAATACTGCGCCTGCTCCAGATCATTCTCTTTCGGAGAGTTGCGGATTTCCAGCAACTCTGACTCCTCCAGTCGTGCCCGCAACAGCGCCGACGCGGCGCTCTCATCCCGGTCGATGAGCATGATTGGAATCATATTCGGATGAGAAAATTGGGGAGAAAATAGTTGCGCTGTCAAACCAATCAGTGCAGCAAACAGCAGTGGAACCAGCAGCCACTGTGGCCGCCGCAGCATCCAGCGCAGGCGGTGTTTCATGAAGAGGAAAAGCTCTCTCACGGACTACCCTCCTCTCGCCAATGTCCTGCTTTCAACGCAAGAACAACCATCACGGCGACGTGCAGGAAGCAAACGGCGTACAGATGCAGAGGCAAACTTTGCCCCGTGAAGAGTCTTGTTAATGCCCGGTGCCAAACTGCATGAGGGAGCGCATCATTCAAAAGCTGCGGCGCACCGCCTGCAAACAAATAAATATGAGGAACCAGCGCACCTGCCAGCACCATTCCCACAAGATGGCCACCCATGATGAAGGCTGCGGCGCTCTGCTCCTGACTCAATTGCAAAACAGCATGGCTCATCGCACAAACATAAAGGGCAAACGCCGACACAAGGCACAGCGCTGCAATGCTTTTTCCGATTGATGCGCCGCACAGCCCTGCAATTACGAGTGTCAGCGTTCCACCGAAAAGAGCCAACAGCGCAGAAGAAGCCGCCAAATCAGCCCCCGCTAAAAGTTCATAAGGCCAACCCAACGCCCGCATCCGGCCCGACAACGCCGACCGGGCGGTCTGCCTCCGCCGGTAAAAGTGATAAAGGCTCAAAGCGCAAAGAAACAGCAGTAGAACCGAACTCATGTAATGGGCAAAAATTCCGCCACGCCACGGGCTAAGCGTTTCGCTTGTAAAAACAGCATTTCGGTCCAGAGCTTCGCCGATTAAAATCAGCATTTCTCGATTAAACTGCCGCTCCAGCTCCGCCTGCTCCAGTCCGAGCTCTGCCAGTCCCAGATAGACGCCGTAGAGGCTGTTTTGCACGGCACTCATGAGATAAACGCCGCTGTGAACCGCTTCCTCCACAAGACTTGCCCCGAATGGCAGAGCACCGTTGAGCACGACCTCTAAGGACTGAAACTGCCCGCTCTGCACGCTTTCCACGAAACCCGCAGGAACAATCACCGCTGCGCACACGGCATGCTCCGCCAGTAGCGCCTCTGCCTCCGCCCGGCTGGTGGAAATCAGCGCCAGCCCCTCCGCCACAGAAGGAGCGCTCTCGATGCCGGACAGTACAAGGCGGGTATAAAAGCTGTCCTCCTCGTCTACCAAAGCCACCTGCAAAACTCCCGTGTCCTGCCGTCCCTCGAGATAGACTTGCGCCAGAGGTCGTACAATCAGTATGCCGCCCAATGCCAGCGCCAGGGCGCAGATAAGCAGCAGTCCGTCACGAAACGTACTGCGCAATTCTTGTTGAAATATCCTGAAAAACCAGCCGATCTTCATTCATTTTCCTCAAAAAAAACGTTGGCCTCTCCAAAATAGGTGCAGCGACCCTGTTCCAATTGCAGCACAAAATCTGCCAGCCGGCGAGCCTCGTCCTTCAAATGAGTGATGTAAATCATCGTTTTTCCGGTCTGTTTGAGTGTGCCAAGGACATCCAAAATTACTTCTCTGGTTTTTGCGTCCACATGGGCAGTCGGTTCGTCAAGAAACAAAATTTCCGGGTCTCGAAATAGGCCTACACAGAAATTAAGTCGCCGCTTCATGCCGCCGGACAGTTTGCGTACCAAAGTTTTCTCCTCGTCCGACAAACCAAACTGCTGTGCAAGCGCCAAAATTCTCTCTCGCTGTTCGGCAGCGGAAAGCCCGCTCATATCCGCCCAAAAGCGGAGATTATCTCTCACAGAGAGCTCTTCGTACAGCGCCAGCTCCTGCGGCACATAGCCCATCACCTGACGCAGCAACCGGGGACTGGCCAGCAAATCCAGGTCGCGATAGCGCAAACTTCCGCTATCGGGAGACAGCATGGTCGCAAGAATTTGCAGGAGCGTCGATTTCCCTGCGCCGTTATCGCCGAGAATCACCAGCGTTTTCCCGCTCGGCAGGCAAAACGATATATCTTGCAGCACAGTTTTACTTCCAAAGTGTTTGCTTACGGCTTTTGCCTCAAACATTCCTGCGCCTCCTTTCCTGATATGGAAGAACCTTGTTTCCCTGTGCAGCGCAAACTTCACGCACACAGTTGAAACAAGGCTTTTCCCACTCCGCACCGAAGCCCGGAAATTTTATACTAAATTAGAAATTCATCAAGATGCTGTAAAGGCTTGCCATGTCAAGCTCGGAGAGCCTTGTTGTCGCAGTGGGTACAGTCACGCCGTCAGCGGACTGAGCCATGCGCCAGCTTGCAGTTGCAAGATAGGGAATGTCAACACTTGCCAATACATCCTCGCCGTCCAGCCGCAGGGTGAAGGCAAAGGTAACCCCGCCGGAGGAAACCTTAAAGTTATTGTCGCCGCCCTTGGTGTCCCAGTCGATATTTGCGTTGACAGACTCGTTTGTGCCGTAAGAGTTATCCGTGACAACGATATCGCTTGTAAAATGGCTGGTGTTCACATGGCTGCCCTTCATGGAGAAGCTCGCCAGCTCGGTGCCGTTTTCAATCATGCGGAAAGAAATGTCATCCAGGTGGTATTTCTCGCCGGTAGCAGAAAACACGGCCTGTACAGTCTCGCCTCGGGCGGTCACGGTGCAGCTGTAAGAAACAATCACATTTTTGATGACCTTGAACTCATAGGAGAATCCGCCGTCCTCTGTGGCCAGCTCTTTCAGATCAGCTTCAAACATATCCAACTGCATCAGGTAGTCTTCATAAGTATCGCCGTATGCGTTCATGCTCGCAGCCATGTCAAAGTAGTTTTTCATGATAACTGTTTCCCGCAACCAGGGAATCATTTCTTTCGAGCACCATTCGCTGAAGGTTTTCATATCCATGCTCAAAGTCATGACATCGCAAGGCTTTGAGGCGGAGCCGATGGTCACTTCGTCGGTGCTCTGCTCAAAAGTTGCTGCGTCAAGGAAAGACTTAAACAGTGCCTCCAGCTCCTTGGCGAGCTCTTCTTGCATTTGGGCATCCCCTTCGGACAGAGCGGAATAGGCAACATCAAGGCTGTTTAGACCGTCCAGGGTTGGCTCTGCCGGCATGCCATTTTTTGTAAAGAAAGCGTTGATTTCGTCGCCCAGCATCGTTGTGGGTGCTTCCACCACCAGCAGTTCATCGGCACTGAACACAAGCTTGTCTTCGGCGAAAAACGCTGCCAAAGATATGGGTAGCATAGGAGATTCAACGCCCAGAGCCAGCACCTTGCTCACTTTGTCATTCACAATCGTGGCGGTGCCATATCCCGGCACGTCAAACAGGTTCACGGAAGAACCTTCGCCAATTTCGCTCATCCGGCTGAACACCTCATTGCCGCTGACAAAGAGTGCAATTTCTTCGCTGTATACCTTGCTGGTCTCCCTGAGGACAGTAGAAAGGGCATCTTCTTCTGTTTTGCCGCCGCCTCCGAAGACAACTGCAAGAATAATTCCAACAACGACGAGCACAGCCACAACCGCAATGGCAACAATTGGCTTTTTCTTTGCAGGCGGCTCGGTGGCTGTAGTCGCGGCTGAAGTATTGGCCTCTGCACCGGAGCAAGTTGCGCAGATTTCGTTTTCATCCATCATATTTCCGCAAGTTTCACAACTCATAATTATTATCCTCTTTCATTCATTCGTTGTCGCACTCCGCTTTTTATCGTTGAAATAAATATAAAGCGAAAGCGCATTCTTCCTCATCTTTCCCCATTATAACTTTTTTTCTGCTAAATTGTCAAGAAAAACCAAATGTAGCAAGGCTTTCAAAATATGATTTTATGCGTTTCCGCTCCGAAAAAGCACGCAACAATACAACTCGGGCGGCATTTATTCTGGAAAATAACAGGTGCGAATGTTCGAAATATAGGAGAAAACATGAAATGTCGGTTTGTTTTACAGCGACAATTATTGGGGCCTATTATGGCGCCTGCCATCTGGCTCATACGCTGGCTGAGGCACGAGGTTTGGAGCTTGTCAGTGAGATTTCCGTATTTAGAGCAAGCGGTTCCATACTGTGCGTCGCTTTTTGTCAGGGGGATGCTATCCAAGTCATTGCCCGCATGCCCATTGCAGACACATCCCAGAACGAACACTGCATTCAGGCAGCAAAGGAACAGGGTATTAACGTGATTGTTTCCACTGCCGCCTGCCTGCGTAAAACCGCCAAGCAATACGGCATCGAAATCATCTTGATTGAAGTAGAGGAGGAGTCGCTGAGTCGAGCGATTGATTCTGCCGTCGCCCTTGCTGAGGTGAATGCGGAGGCCGAACGGTTTAGAAACTACATCAACAACGAAGATGATGCAATTTTTTCTGTAGACAGCAGCGGCGTGATTCGTATTTTTAATCCGGCCATGAGTCGAATTGCAGAAATTGCAACAGAGGATGTCATAGGCGTTTCGTTTGTTCAGGCAGTGCGATCCAATCAGATGCTGCATCACATTCATCAGCAACGTCGTGTTTTCGAATACAGGAAGAATCAATATTTAGCCATTAGCTTTGAGATCAAGACGCAAGGCGGTTCTGAGCAGGCTTTTAAGGGCGTCCAAATTGAAAACACACTGGCGCAGGAGCATACGGTAAAGCAGGGCATGTCCACCGGCGTTTTCCGAAAGAACAGTTTCCTCGATATTGTCGGAGAGAGCGCCGCGATGCAAACCACCATCAAAATGGCTGTCAGCGTCAGTGATAAAATGCAGAAAAGTGGCAATTAAAAAATGTATGTTTTTGGCGGTGAGAAATGACATATGATACACTTTTTCTGTCTGTAAAAAAGTAGGCAGAAGGAGTATAAAAATGGAAGGAGAATCATGGATGGATATCCAAAGTGACCGCCAAAAAGGAATGAGCTATGCTGAAATAGCAAGGAAGTATCACATTGATCCAAGGACGGCGAAGAAATATGCAGAGAGTGACACAAGGCCGGTATACAGCTTGACCGATTCAAAGCCATCAAAGTTGGATCCGCATAAGGAACAAATCATGATTTGGCTGGAGGTGTTATAAGCTGTAACAGACTTGTTTATCAAGGCAATGAAACCTTGATGTCAAGCCGTTTACAGCTTATTTTTATTTGACGAAAGGAGCAGAAAAAGTGAGA
>JGI994J12354_10003669_pt1 | contig 14213 bp, 10 predicted proteins | sample IntmicLarv3ML3BL_FD_12354 | JGI IMG/M metagenome (IMG submission 12354)
CATGTAACAACAACGCCGAGCGTGTCTTACATCACGAAGATTGACGAATTTTCCTGCGGAATCATGATTTCCGGGAGCCACAACCCATATTTTGACAACGGAATAAAGCTCATAAACGCAAACGGCGAGAAGATGGAGGAGGAGGTTTTAATCGAGATTGAAAAATATCTCGACGGCGAAATCCCCGAAATTCCCCTCGCAACAAGAAGCGAAATTGGAAGAACGGTGGACTATTCCGCCGGGCGAAACCGCTACATTGGATATCTAATCGGTCTTGCAAAGCATTCCTTTAAGAGCAAGAAAATCGCGCTCGACTGCTCTAACGGCAGCTCGTGGATGATTGCGAAAAGTGTTTTCGATGCCCTTGGCGCAACAGTTCATGTTATAAACAATTCGCCCGATGGCGTGAACATAAACCTTAACTGCGGCTCTACCAACATGGAGCCGCTGCGCCGCTATGTCATGGAAAACGGTCTTGACGTTGGCTTTGCCTTCGACGGCGACGGCGACCGCTGCCTTGCGATAGACGAGCGCGGCGAAATGGTGGATGGTGACTTAATTTTATATATCATGGGTCGGTACATGAAGGAAAAGGGCAATTTGGACGGCACCAAGGTTGTCACAACCGTCATGGCAAATCTCGGGCTTTACAAGGCGCTGGATGCTATCGGCGTTGGATATGAGCAGACTGCCGTTGGCGACAAATATGTCTATGAGAACATGCGCGAAAATGGAAATTTAATCGGCGGCGAGCAGTCCGGGCATATCATTTTCTCAAAATATGCCACAACGGGCGACGGAATTTTGACCGCGCTTAAAATTATGCAGGTCATGCTCGACAAAAAGCAGAGGCTCTCGGAGCTTACGAAGGATGTAAAAATTTATCCGCAGGTGCTCAAAAATGTTCTGGTAAAGGACAAGGACGCCGCAGCCGAGGATGCCGACGTTTTGCAAGCAGCGCAGATGGTTCAGGAACACCTTGGCGGAGACGGTCGAATTCTCCTTCGCAAAAGCGGAACCGAGCCGATTGTCCGCGTAATGGTCGAAGCGGCGACATATGACGAATGCGCAAGGAATGTGGAAGCGGTTGTCCGAGTGATTGAGAAAAAAGGTCATGTGAGGACACCCAAAAAAGCTTAGGAAAAAAGTTTGAGGCATCAGGGAAATTTCCCTGATGCCTTGTGTTTTTGGCAGGTGCCCCTGCTTCTTGTAAAACGGGCGCACTATACGAGATTTTTGTATTCCTCTTCGGATGATAGAACATTTGGCGGGAAAAAATCCTCGACAGGGAAGCGCACCTTGCTGAAAAGGGTGCAGGGGTCGTCTTCCGTTGCGCCGGAGGCGGCGCACTCCTTGCAGGGGAAAAAGTTTCGCGCTTCAACGGAAAGCTGGGTTTCGCGCTCGAGCCTTATGATGGAAAACTGACCGAGGGTCACATAAAGCTTTCTGCCGGGTGTGTTGAGCACCAAATCTTCGCCAATTGCCTCGATGATGAAGCTTGGGATGGAGCGAAGCTCCGGGTCGCAAACGTTGCAACAGCTCGGGTCTACAAGCTTCATGTTCAGTGCGATGGGGTTTACAGCCTCGACAAAAGCGCAGGGCTTGCTGTAATCGCAGGTGGGATTTCTGCTGCCGCAGGATGAAAACACCTTCACGCCGCCTTCGCTTCCGAAAAGTATAACGCGCTTATCAAAAATTGCAAGTCCCGTAATCTCGCTGCCGCCGGGGAAAACATTGCCTGTCACCTTGTAGAAATAGGTAACATCTACGGTGTAGTAGCCGCGGTTGAAGCTGACCTCCTCCACGTTCACATCAGCATAGAGAAGCTCCGCCGAGTTTGGGCGAACGCTGAAAGCGCAGTCTAAAAGCGCCTGAGAGCTGATGGTGGGGTAGATTCTAAGGTCCTCAACGCAGTCTTTGTCTCTGCAACTGTCAAATATTTTGCCGGTATGTATGTTCACGCACTCTGTGGAATTTGGCGAGCAGTTTTCCACAGGACCGGGCAAAACCCTGTCTGCCATAATTTGACCTCCTAAAGAAAATTTGAATGATGTTCACTACAGTCTATGCAAAAAAAGGGCTCATGTGTTAAAAATTGTTTGATAAGGGAAATTTAATTTGCGAGGGCTGTCGGGGCGATGGTGAAAGAAATTTTGGAATGCGGTTGTAATTGCGAGGAACATCGTGCTATAATTATTAGATAATTTATTATATGAAGCAAAAGGAAATTTGCTTGCGCTTTAAGCAAATTTTTGCAGCTTTGGATTGGAGAGAGCGCACATGGAACGTCTGGGATTTATAAACGACCAATATGAAGTGAAGGTTTTGATACTTTATGTTATGCGCGCTCTGCCGCTTCCGATAGACACAGAGAGCCTGGCAGAGCTGGTTTTGATTGACGGCGGCGTTGACTATTTTGAATATAAGCAGTGCTTTTTTGAGCTTGTGGACTCGGCACACATCGAGGAAAAGGTGCCCGGAAAATATGCGCTTACCATAAAGGGCAGGCGTAACAGCGAAATTTTGGAAACCAGTGTTCCATTTTCCGTGCGCACAAAGGCAGACCGGCTCATCGCACCTGTTGCGGAGGCGATGCTCCGAAATTCCATGATTATCGCAAGCCACGAGGACTGCACCGGTGGGCTTAGCGTCCATCTCGCGCTGTCGGACGGAATCGGAAGCATTTTCGACCTTAAAATCCTTGCCGCAGACGAGACGCAGGCGAAGAGGATTGAGAAAAATTTCAAAAGCAACGCAGAGGGCTTCTACAACCGATTCATCGAAATGCTCTCTGAATAAGCAGCCGCAGAAGGAGAAAATATATGAAAACATTTATCCCCGAAGGATACAAAAGCATCCTTGGAATTTACGACACACAAAGGGCAATCGGTCTTCTAAAGCGTCTTTTTGAGGACAGGCTGACCGCTTTGCTAAATATCCACCGCGTTTCCGCGCCGCTTTTTGTAGAGGAGCACACAGGACTCAACGATAACTTGAACGGCTATGAGCGCCCTGTGAGCTTTGATATCTTGTCCACAGGGACAGAAGCGCAGGTGGTTCAGTCCCTTGCAAAATGGAAGCGCATGGCGCTTCACAATTACGGCTTTTACCCCGGTAAGGGCATTTACACAGACATGAACGCCATTCGCCGCGACGAGGACGAGCTTGACAATATCCACTCTGTCTATGTTGACCAGTGGGACTGGGAAAAGGTGATTGAGGAGCGCGACCGCACGGTGGACTATTTAAAAACCACGGTTATAGACATCGTAAAGGCTCTTTGCGACACGCAAAAAACGCTTCAGTCCATATATCCAAGGCTTTCCGTTTTGGGCGATTTTGAGAGCAATGTAAAATTTATAACCACGCAGGAGCTTGAGGACTTATACCCCGAGCTTTCCGCGAAGGAGCGTGAAACAAAAATCTGCCGCGAGTATAAAACCGTTTTCCTCATGGGCATCGGCGGCGCTCTCCGCTCGGGCGAGAGGCACGACGGCAGAAGCCCTGACTATGACGACTGGAGCCTAAACGGCGATATTCTCATTTGGAACGATGTTTTAGGCTGCGCTCTTGAAATTAGCTCTATGGGCATTCGCGTGGATGCTGCCGCGCTTGACCGCCAGCTTAAAATTTCCGGCTGCGACAACCGGCGTGAGCTACTTTATCACAAGATGCTTTTGAATGATGAGCTTCCGCTCACAATCGGCGGCGGCATCGGTCAGTCGCGCGTTAGCATGCTGGTGCTTGGAAAGGCGCACATCGGCGAGGTTCAGTCCTCCGTTTGGGCGGAGGAAACAAAGGCGCTGTGCAAGGGAGCTGGGATATTGCTGCTTTAAGCGCGCTAGGGTCTTTGCCTGATTTTCTTGAAATTTGCGGCACAGCCTTGAACGAAGCAAAAGAGAACGGGGGAATTGTTTTGAGTATAAAATTTCGTGTTTTATCAGCTTTTTTTACGGCATTGTGCATGTCTATGTGCATGGCGTTCATTATGGCTTTTATTAATGTCGGCGCTTCGCAGGCGCTTGTTTTTGCCTGGCTGAAGGGCTGGGGAATTGGGCTTTGCGTAACGTTTCCCTTGTCATATTTTTTGCCGCCGTGGATTCAAAAAGCCCTGCGCCGGCTTGGCTTTAAGTAAAATTAAACAAAAAATCATTAAATTATAAGAGCGTGAGGCGCGGCTGCTTTTGTAAATGCCTTGGAAGGACACGTTTTGTGCGTGTCCTTCTTCATAGCACAGAAGGAGGAACAGCAAATGAAATATTTAATAGCATCAGACATACATGGCTCGGCGCATTACGCCGCGCTTCTGGCGCAGCGGTTTGAAAGCGTGGGAGCGTCAAAGCTTATACTTCTCGGCGATATTTTATACCACGGTCCGAGAAACTCCCTGCCGGAGGGGCACGACTGCCAAAGCGTGGCAGAAATTCTAAACAGACTGTCTGACAAAATTATTGCCGTTCGCGGCAACTGCGACGCCGAGGTTGACCAGGTTATGCTGAATTTTCCGATTATGGCAGACTACGCGATTTTGGAAGCCGGTGCGCTCAGCATGTTTTTGACCCACGGACACAGGTGGAACCCGGGAAATCTGCCGCCACTAAAAGCCTGCAACGCGTTGATTTACGGACACACGCACATTCCCGAGCTTTCGCGCCAGGACGGCATCTTTATGATAAACCCTGGCTCGGCTGCCTTGCCGCGCGGCGGCTTCTGCCCGAGCTACGCAATTTTTGAAGACGGCATTTTTACAATCATGGATTTTGACGGAAATGTAATTTCAAACCTTGACACGAATTAATGCATTTTGTTCACAAAATGTTAGGTTTTCGTCTAAATTCCGGAAAAAAGTGCCTGTTATTGTGCTATAGAAAAAATTTACACACAGCGCCGAAAGGATGGACTGAAATTGGATTTTCGCTTTAGGCTTAAAAAAGAAGAATGCGGTGCTGTAAAAATTCCTCTGGATATTTTCAGCGCGCAGGAGGGGCTTGGTCTAACCGCCGAGCAGGTGAGCGAGCGTGTCCAAAAGGGCTATGAAAACGCGCCCGTGGACCCACCGGGAAAAACAACGGGGCAAATTATCCTGACGAATGTTTTTACCTATTTTAACATAGTGTTTTTCACGCTTGCCGCGTTTATAATTTTTGTGAGGTCATGGAACGACCTCATGTTTATGGGTGTTGTAATCGTAAATACGATTATCGGCATTGTGCAGGAGCTGCGCTCAAAGCGCATGCTTGATAAGCTCATCCTTCTAAATGCGCCAAAGGCGACGGTTGTGCGCGGCGGCGAAATGAAAAGTATTGACACAGCGCACGTTGTGCGCGATGACATTGCCGTTTTTTCCGCAGGAAATCAAATTTATGCGGATGCCCTCGTCCTCTCCGGCTCGTGCTATGTGAACGAGTCGCTCATAACCGGCGAGGCGGACGAAATTAAAAAGCAGCCGGGAGATGCACTGCTTAGCGGAAGCTTCGTGGTTTCAGGACTTTGCAACGTCAGGGTGACAGCCGTCGGTGCGGATTCTTATGCAAACCATCTTGTGCTTGAGGCGAAAAAAAGCAAAAAACGCCCACAGGGCGAGATGATGAAATCGCTTTCCTCGCTTGTTAAATGGATTGGCATAATCATAATTCCCTTTGGTGTCATTTTGTGCGTCAAGGAAGTCATCTGGCTTGGGCGAAGCTTTGAGGATGGCGTGGTTTCAACCGTTGCGGCGCTTATCGGCATGATTCCCGAGGGGCTTTATCTGCTGACGAGCCTTGCCCTTGTCGCGAGCATTTTGCGCCTTGCACGAAGAAGGACGATTGTGCACGAGATGAGCTGTATTGAAACTCTCGCGCGTGTTGATGTTCTTTGCGTTGACAAAACCGGAACGATTACAGAGAGCAAAATGGTTGTTGAAAACATCCATCTTCTCTGCGAGGACAGGTTTGAGGAGCGCGACATTGAGATAATCATGAGCGACTATGTATATTCCATGCGAAACGACAACGAAACAATGGCAGCGCTCAAAAAATATTTCAGCGGAGCCGCAGGGCAAACGGCAATAGAGAGCCTTCCTTTTTCCTCCACGAGAAAATATGGCGGAGTCAGCTTTCACGAGGACGAGACATATCTTCTCGGCGCGCCTGAGATTTTGCTCGGCGACGGCGCTTCAAAATATCAAAACACTATAAACTTTTATTCCTCCAAGGGTTGCCGTGTGCTGCTTTTGGCGATGTATGACGGCAGATTGTCGGACGCTGCGCTAAAAGGCGCTGTGATGCCGCTTGCGCTGATTTTGCTTTCAAACAAAATTCGCGCTGCCGCGCCGGAGACCTTCAAATATTTTGCAGGGCAGGGCGTTGCGATAAAGGTTATCTCCGGCGACAATCCCATAACGGTTTCGGAGGTTGCGCGTCGCGCCGGAGTTGAAAACGCAGAGCATTTTATAGATGCGCGAGATTTAACAGATGACAAGCAGCTTTTTGAAGCTGCCGCAAAATACACAGTTTTCGGCAGAGTGACGCCGGAGCAAAAGCGAAGCCTTGTCAAGGCGCTCAAAAAACAGGGACACACGGTTGCCATGACGGGCGACGGGGTGAACGATGTTCTGGCGCTTAAAGAGGCGGACTGCTCTATTGCGATGGCATCTGGAAGCGAGGTGGCAAGCCAGCTTGCGCACATTGTTCTCCTGAAATCGGATTTTTCCGTTATGCCGGCTGTTGTGCAGGAAGGGCGACGGGTTATAAACAATATCCAGCGAAGCGCGACGCTTTTTCTGGCTAAAAACATTTTTTCCTTTGCGCTGGCTTTCGTTTCGCTGGTATTCACTCTTCCATATCCCTTCACAGCGGCGCAGCTCAGCCTTGTCAGTGTGCTTACAATCGGGTTTCCGGCGTTTGTGATGGCGATGGAGCCAAACAGCAACAGAATAACCGGACGGTTTATGGTAAATGTTATAAAGCGCGCTGCTCCTGCTGCGATTACGAATTTTGTTCTTATAATTGGGCTTATTTTGGTTGACTATGCCTTTCATCTTGGCGAGGACATGCTCTCGACAATTTGCGCGATTATCATGGGCGTTGTCGGAATTTTCGTGACATACCGGCTGTGCCAGCCGATGACAAGGCTGCGGCGCTTGCTTTTGTTTTTGATGTGTGGTGGCTTTGTGCTTGGCGCTGTGTTTTTGCGAGAGCTGTTCACGCTCTCACCGCTGAATTTTTCGGGTGGGCTGATTCTTGTCATATTTGCCCTGCTGGCGTGGCCAACGCTAAAGGGGGCTTATGGCGCGATGAACTGGCTTCTGAAAAAGATTAAAAGAGCGAGAGGAAGCTTGGCAAAATGATAAAATTGGGTTTACAGGACGGTTCTAGCCTCGGCGATACTTTGAAGTATGGCAATATTAAAAAAGCGCATCACAGGCTATGTGATGCGCTTTTTGCTTTGCTGTGTTTGGTGATTTTGGTTTTTGCGTGTTTTTAAAACGGAGCGCAGGGCAAGAGCAGTGGCGCTAAGGCGTGCTGTCGGCTAGCTGCCGGCAGGCGTCAGGGCTTTTGTGCGCCCGGAGAAAAGCTCTGGGTCGGGAGTTTCGCGGTCTATATTTTTTGAGAAATTTAGCTTGGCAGATAGAGCGCTGGCGATTTTTTCCGCCTGTGCTTGCATGCGTGCTTCAAAATCTTCATTGGTATAGGAAATGAAAAGGTCGGCGATTTCGCCGAGCAGCTTCGGTGAATTCGGCGCATTTTTCGTGAGCACCACTAGCAAAAACGGGGAATCGGCATAGATAATTGCCATGTTATTCAGATGTCCGTCATCGAGATAGCCATATTTTTGGGCGATTTCGGTTTTCTCGGCAAGAGCGCCGCTTTCAAAAAATCTCCCCGGTGTGGCATCTTCCATATATTGTATGATGTCGGAGAAAATCTCGCCGTTGTCATAGAGCTTTTGCAAAATTTTTATGCACTGCGCAGCAGAGAAAAGGCTGTCGGACAGATAGTTTTCCGGAAGCTCGTCCGGAGTGTCTGCAAGATATTTTGCGTATAATTCGCGCATTTTGCGAAAGCCGCCAAGGTGGGCGCGAAGCGCATGTGCGGTGTCGTTGCTGGAGTATTGAATGCTCTGCCGGCACACAAGCTCGAAGCTCATACCTAAAATTTTGGCATCGGGGTCTATGTTTCCCAAGGCAATTTCCTCGGCGTAATACATGCACATGGGCAGTTTGTATAAGCTTGCGCTTTGAAACATGGCGTTCTCGTTATAAAAATAATATTCGCCGGTGTCTATGTTGTAATAGCCGATTGCAAGCCTTCTTTCCGAGAGCGACCTATCCTCGATAAGCTGCTGGACGGTAACTTCTATGCCGCCGCTTGCAAGAGCCGCAGGCGAGGAGAGCGAAAAAAAGGCAATAAACGCCAAAAATGTTAAAAACTTTTTCATTGGAAAACCTCAAAAATTCGAGATGGTTTCTATATTATAATCCAAAGAAGAATTTTCTTCAAGCACTTATACAAAGGTCGGGCTTGACATTTTGCGCCTTAACGTAATAAAATTAAAGGGATATAAAAATGACTTGAGATTTGGAGATGATAAAATGGAAGAAAATTGCACTCACAACTGTTCAAGCTGCGGCTCAGACTGCTCCTCGAAGGCAGGGGAAGAGAAAAGCCTTTTGGCACCGTCCAACAGTTATTCGCAGGTTAAAAATGTTATTGCCGTGGTTTCCGGCAAGGGCGGCGTTGGAAAAAGCCTTGTAACGGCGCTGATGGCTTCTAAAATGAACAAGGCAGGATATCAAACTGCCGTTTTGGACGCGGATATTACAGGACCTTCAATTCCAAAGGTTTTTGGCGTTGACCACAGTCGCGCGGAGCCTTCGGAAATGGGGCTTATGCCGGTTCTGACAAAGAGCGCGACGAGAATTATGTCTGTAAACCTTTTGCTTGAGAGCAGCTCCACACCCGTTGTGTGGCGCGGTCCGGTGATTGCCGGCGTGGTCAAGCAGTTTTGGAGCGATGTTTGCTGGGGCGATGTGGACTATATGTTTGTTGACATGCCGCCGGGAACGGGCGATGTTCCGCTTACGGTTTTCCAGTCGCTTCCTATAAAGGGTATTTTGATTGTGACCTCGCCGCAGGAGCTTGTCGGCATGATTGTCGAAAAAGCTGTCAGAATGGCGAAGATGATGGATGTTCCTGTGCTTGGCATTGTTGAGAACATGTCATATTTTGTCTGCGACGAGTGTGATACAAAGCACAAAATTTATGGAGAGAGCCATATAGAGGAAATTGCCAAAAAGCACGGCATAGAGAGCGTTGCAAAAATTCCCATCGAGCCGTCTATTGCAAGACATTGCGACAAGGGCGCGGTGGAGAAGCTTGAATCGCCCTGGCTCGATGACATGGCAAAGGATATCATAAGCCGATTTGGTTAAAAGCATGAAAAGCCCGTTTGTTTTGGCAAACGGGCTTTTACACTGTTTTTTTCAGTGAAAATGGTGTATTATATTATAATAGGCGATTTAAGATCACGGCGTGGATATGCCGTTATAATAAAGGTATTCAGTTTTGGAGGTATGTAAGTGAAATTTTCTGAAATGGTTTATAAAAAGCCGGAGATAGAAGAGCTTTCGGCTTCGCTCTCTGCGTTGCTGTCTGAATTTGAAGGGGCAGAGAGCGCCGGGGAGCAGATTGAAATAATTGAAAAAGCCTATAAGGTGCAGGGGACATTTTCGACAATGGCAGCGCTCACATATATCCGCCACACAATAGACACGGCGGACAAGTTTTATGACGAGCAGAACAATTATATCGACGAAATTTCGCCGCTTGTCGAGGAGCTTACGCAAAAATTCAGCCGTGCGATGCTTGCGTCACGGTTTAGGGCGGAGCTTGAGGGGCATTTTGGTGAGCTTCTTTTTACAAATCTTGAAATTTCTGTCCGCACATTTAAGAGCGATATGATAGAGCTGATGCAACAGGAAAACGCGCTGGCGAGCGAATATCAAAAGCTTTATGCCGGAGCCATCGTGGAGTTTGACGGCAAGCGCCTGACGCTCTCGGAGCTTGGACCATATAAGGGGGACACGGACAGAGCCGTGCGCCGCGCGGCATATGCCGCGGAGGGGGCTTTTTTTGATGACAACAGAGAGGAACTTGACCGCCTTTTCACAGAGCTTATAAAAAACCGCACAGCGCAGGCAAAGTTGCTGGGGCACGAAAATTATTTGCAGCTTGGTTATGACAGGCTTGGGCGAAACTGCTATGGCATCGAACAGGTGGAGGAGTTTAGGGCGCAGATTGCGAAAGAACTGGTGCCGATAGTTTTCGGTGTTAAGGCGATTCAGGCGCGAAGGCTGGGGCTTCGGGAGCTTAAAATATATGACGATGGGGCGCTTTTTCCGGACGGAAATCCAAAACCAAAGGGCACGGCAGAGGATATTTTAGAAGCCGGGCGCGAGATGTATCATGCGCTTAGCCCGGAAACCTCAGAGTTTATAGATTTTATGTATGATGGCGAGCTGCTTGATGTTTTAAGCAAGCCCGGCAAGGCGCCGGGCGGATATTGCACGACGATTTATGACTATAAAGCGCCGTTTATTTTCTCAAACTTCAACGCCACATCGGGCGATGTGGATGTCTTGACGCACGAGGCAGGGCACGCCTTTGCGGATTATCGAAGCATGAAGCATGGCTATATCGAGCCGCTTCAAAACCCGACGATTGAAGCGTGTGAGTGCCACTCGATGTCGATGGAGTTTTTGACGGGGCAGTATCACCGCGGATTTTTCGGAGAGGATGCAGCGAAATATGAGCTTTCGCACTGCGAGGATGCGCTGTCCATCATTTCCTACATTGCGCTGGTGGACGAGTTTCAGCACAAGGTTTATGAAAACCCGGATATGACTGCGCAGGGTAGAAACGAAATTTGGCTCTCGCTTGAGGCGAAGTATCGACCCTGGATAAAGCATGACAATTTGCCATTTTACGCGCGCGGCGCTAGCTGGCAAAGGCAGCTTCACATTTATCTTTATCCGCTTTACTACATCGACTATGCGATGGCGCAAACGGTGGCGTTTCAGTTTTGGATGGCGTTTTTGGAAAGTCCAAAGGAGGCTTGGGGGCGCTATCTCAGCTTTGTGGATGCAGGCGGCACGAAGACCTTTGAAGCTCTTGTGAAGGATGCAGGACTTAAAATTCCTTATGAGCCGGGATGCATAAAAGCCGTGGCAGAAGGCGTTTTTGCCTGGATTTCGGATAATCAAATTTAATAGATGCCCCTAAGAGGGACGAACAAAAATCCCCTTGCATTACAAAGGTAATGCAAGGGGATTAGCATTTTAACTCTGACTAATTACAGAATGTGGAATGCCAAAACAAGACCGGAGAAAACTATAGAAACTGTGGAGCAGAGCTTGATTAGGATGTTTAGGCTGGGACCGGAGGTGTCCTTAAAGGGATCGCCAACGGTGTCGCCGACAACGGCTGCCTTGTGGCAATCGCTGCCCTTGCCGCCGTGGTTTCCGCGCTCGATATATTTTTTTGCATTGTCCCAAGCGCCGCCGGCGTTACTCATGAACACTGCCATTGCAAAGCCTGTGACGGAAACACCGCCGAGAAGACCAACAACGCCTGTGGGTCCGAGGATTATGCCAGTTAGGATGGGAACTATGATAGCGAGCAGTGCCGGAGCGACCATTTCACGAAGCGCGCCCTTTGTGCAAAGGCTGACGCAGGCGGCATAGTCGGGGTCGGTTTCGCCGGTCATGATGCCCTTGATTTCGCGGAACTGACGGCGAACTTCAACAACGATGGACTGTGCGGCGGTTTGAACAGCGCTCATAGTGAAGGCTGAGAAAACGAAGGTTAGCATAGCGCCGATGAAGAGTCCGACGAGAACGGTGGGGCTTGTGAGGCTGAAATTTAGAACCTCAGCAGTCTTAGACTGAACAATGTCAACATAGGAAACAAGAAGCGCAAGGGCTGTAAGGGAAGCGGAGCCGATGGCAAAGCCCTTACCGGTTGCGGCTGTGGTGTTTCCGAGGGAGTCCAGAGCGTCTGTGCGCTCGCGAACTTCTTCGGGAAGTCCTGCCATCTCTGCGATTCCGCCGGCGTTATCTGCGACGGGACCGTAAGCGTCTGTGGCAAGTGTGATGCCGAGGGTTGAGAGCATTCCGACAGCGGCAATGCCGATGCCGTAAAGACCTTTACCGAAAGCTTCCATGTCGCCGTTCTGGAGAAAGCCCATGCCGCCGGCGGCGACGAAGCTGACGAGAATAGCGGCGGAAACAATCAGGATGGAGGCAAGTGTGGACATAAGTCCGAGCGAGATGCCGCCGATGATGATGGTTGCAGCGCCGGTTTCGGAAGCTGCGGCAAGCTTTTTGGTGGGCTTGTAGTTATCGGAGGTATAGTACTCTGTGAAATATCCGATTAAAACGCCGCCTGCAAGACCTGCGAGAATTGCAACATAAACGCCCCAGTTGCCAACGAAGTAGAACGTGAGCGGAGCTGCTGCAACGGCTGCGAGAACCGCAGCGAGGTATGTACCTGTGCGAAGGCTCTTTAGAAGAGAAAGCTGGGTTGCGTTCTCTTTTGTCTTGACAAAGAAGGAGCCGATGACAGAGCAGAGAATGCCGACAACAGAAAGCAAAAGGGGAAGCAGCATGCCCTCAAAGCCATATCCGGCAACGCCGCCGAGGGCGAAGGTTGCAAGGATGGAGCCGACATAGCTCTCATAAAGGTCGGCGCCCATGCCGGCAACGTCGCCAACGTTGTCACCAACGTTGTCTGCGATTGTTGCGGGGTTTCTGGGGTCATCTTCGGGAATTCCGGCTTCAACCTTACCAACAAGGTCTGCGCCAACGTCAGCAGCTTTTGTGTAAATTCCGCCGCCAACACGGGCGAAAAGAGCCATGAAGGAGGCACCCATGCCGTTCATAACCATGATGTTGCCGATTAATTTGGAATCTTCAATGCCGACGCCAAAGCGGAGGAAAAGAAACCAAAGTGTGATGTCAAGCATGCCGAGACCGACAACGGTGAAGCCCATGACAGAGCCGGAGGAGAAAGCAACGCGAAGACCGCGGTTTAGGCTTTCAGAGGCTGCCTGCGCTGTGCGTGCGTTTGAGTTTGTCGCGACCTTCATGCCGATGTAGCCTGCGAGCATGGAGAAGAGACCGCCGGTTAGAAATGCAATGGGCGTGTAAATGGACAGCATCTCAGGTCCGCCGATTAGCGCCATTGCAAGAAGCAGAGCAAATACAACCGCGAACACCTTTAGCACGGTTGCATACTGATGCTTTAGATAAGCGTTTGCACCCTCGCGAATTGCGGACGCAATCTTTTGCATCTTTTCGTTTCCTTCAGAAAAGGACATGACCTTGCGGTTCTGCATAACTGCAAACACAATTGCAAGAACAGCGCCAATCAGTCCTAAGAAGAACAGATTTTCCATAGTTTTCGTACACTCCTTAGTATTTATTGAATTGCTAAATAAAGCCACACCGAGGTTTAATACATTGTACTAAAGACACCGACATGACAACGTTAATAATAACCTATTTATGAATAAAATGCAAACAAAAATTTTAGTTTTCCCCTTGTTTTTTTCCGCGGATTAGTGTATAATTTTCAATACTTAAACTGGGGGAGGAAGTTTGATTTTCTTTCCTTTTTCTTTTGAGATGTCTTTCTTTTGTGCAATAGCCACAATATTGTCTTGCCAAGGGCGTGAAAATTTGCCACAGCTTTTCTCTCACAAAGATAGAAAAGCTGTGGCATTTTTAATTTTTTATTAGCCCAGAGGAGCAGGCAAGGGGCTATTTTTCGCCGAGGAGCCAAGAGATGTGCTCCTGTGCTGTTTCATAGAGTCCTTCAAAATCAACATGGGGGTTGTAATGGGCTTCAAGCTCGTCGTGAAGCGCTTTTGCGCTTTGTAAAAGCTTTATCGCGGAGTCTACAAGGCTTGTGCAGAGCTTTTTGTTTTGGCGCATTGTCTGCCGAGCGGCAGAAAGTGCCGTCTTGTCTGCCAGAGCGTCAAGGCGCAGATGGCGATATGCCTTGCCGTCGTATTGCTTTGTGCCGTCAAGAGCGAGAAAGCCGAGCGAAAGCTCTGGAATCAGCACAGCTTCGAGAAGCTCCGGGTCGAGTGGGTCGGGGCAGGCGGTGACAGCAAAGCCGCGGTCTTTTGCAAGCTCGCAGAGCTGGGACAGGTAGAAGCTTCCCATGCCA
>JGI994J12354_10003670_pt1 | contig 14208 bp, 15 predicted proteins | sample IntmicLarv3ML3BL_FD_12354 | JGI IMG/M metagenome (IMG submission 12354)
GAAAAGTGAAAACAGAGTAGCAAATGGCAGGATTTGTACAGGTGACAGAGAATGACCGGATTTTCTAATCCGTACAAATCACTAAACGGAGCAGTATACGGATTAGAAAAGTGAAAACAGAGTAGCAAATGGCAGGATTTGTACAGGTGGCAGAGAATGACCGGATTTTCTAATCCGTACAAATATTCTAATGCTCCTTTGGTTTACCATATGAGAAGTTTTTTCGTGGATAATTTTCGGACTAATCCATAAAACGCACATTATTTCTTGACATAGCAATTAGTATATGCTAACCTATAATTTGTTAGTAAACGCTAACTTTGGTTAAGAAAGGAAATAGAATGATGCCTTTAACATTTGCAAAAGCAGGAGAATTAAACTCTATAAAAAAAATAACTGGAAAAGATGAAACAAGATTGTTTCTCGAAAAATTAGGCTTTACCATTGGCGGAGAGGTTATTGTTGTTTCTGAAATGGCGGGAAATGTTATAGTCAACGTAAAAGAATCAAGAGTTGCAATAAGCAAAGAACTAGCTAATCGCATATTGGTATAATCAATCATAGACCAAGTGAATATAAAGTGAAAGGAAGATAACAATGAAAACATTGAAGGAAATCAAACACGGAAAAACCGTAAAAGTTGTAAAACTTCATGGTGAAGGTGCAGTTAAGAGAAGAATAATGGACATGGGTATCACAAAAGGTTGTGAAATATTCATAAGAAAAGTTGCTCCATTGGGAGACCCAATTGAAGTTAATGTAAGAGGATATGAACTAACACTGAGAAAAGCAGACGCAGAAATGATTGAAGTTGAAGAATAAATTTTTTACATATAAGTTAGCTTGTGCTAACAAAGGTTCAAAAGCCACAAGCCCAAAACTTAAAGTCTTGAAGATAAATGAAGGAGGAGCAAGAAATGTCAATTAGAATAGCGTTGGCAGGAAACCCCAACAGCGGAAAAACAACATTTTTCAATGCGATAACTGGATCAAACCAATATGTTGGAAACTGGCCTGGGGTAACTGTAGAAAAAAAAGAAGGAAAGATAAAGAACCATAAAGAGATAACATTAGTAGACCTTCCCGGAATATATTCACTATCACCATACACGTTAGAAGAAGTGGTTGCGAGAGATTTTCTACTTGGTCAATCTCCCGATGCAGTAATAAATATAGTAGATGGATCCAATATAGAGAGAAATTTATATTTAACAACAACACAACTGCTTGAAATAGGAATACCAGTAGTTATGGCATTAAATATGATTGACATAGTTACAAAAAGCGGAGATAAAATTGATATTAAACGTCTCTCGGCAGAACTTGGTTGTGAAGTAGTAGAAACTTCAGCAATAAAAGGAACTGGATTGACAGAGGTAGTAGATAGAGCAATTGCACTGGTAAAAGAAAAGAAAGCCAATACAGTCAAAAAGATTTTTTCACAAACAGTAGAAAATGTAATATCTCAGATAGAAGAAACTCTTTCGGTAGACAGATGGCATGCAATAAAGATTTTTGAACGAGATGAAAAAATCACTGCATCAAACCAAAATGCAGGAAAAGCAGAAAACATTATTAAATCGGTTGAGGAAAAAGAAGATGATGATTCGGAAAGCATAATAACAAATGAACGTTATACTTACATAACAGGAGTTTTGAAAAATTCTTTTTCAAGTGACCGAAAGGGTAAAACTACTGTTTCCGATAAAATTGATAAAATAGTTACAAACAGATGGTTGGCATTGCCTATATTTGCGGCAATTATGTTTTTGGTTTATTACATAGCAGTGACAACAGTGGGAGATATATTGACAGGATGGGCAAATGATGGGCTGTTTGGTGATAGCTGGAGTTTGTTCGGATTGGAAATTCCTGGAATACCAACACTTGTTGGAGAATTTCTGGATGCTATAAATTGCTCTGAAATTTTATCAGGTTTGATTTTGGATGGTATCATAGGTGGAGTTGGTGCAGTTCTTGGATTTGTGCCTCAGATAATGGTTCTGTTTATATTGCTGGCATTGCTTGAAGAGTGCGGATATATGGCGAGAGTTGCATTTATAATGGACAGAATTTTTAGAAAGTTTGGATTGTCAGGAAAATCATTTATTCCAATTCTTATTGGAACAGGTTGTGGCATACCAGGAATAATGGCATCAAGAACAATTGAAAACGACAGAGACAGAAGAATGACGATAATGACTACAACATTTATACCATGCGGAGCGAAGCTTCCTATTATAGCATTGATAGCAGGAGCGTTGTTTGATGGAGAATGGTGGGTAGCACCAAGTGCATATTTCGTTGGAATAATAGCAATTGTTATGTCAGGAATAATACTTAAAAAGACAAAAATGTTTACAGGAAATCCGGCGCCATTCGTAATGGAACTTCCTAAATACCATGTGCCAACAGTGAAAAGTGTTGCAAGAAGTGTGGGAGAGAGAAGCTGGTCATTTATAAAGAAAGCGGGAACAATTATACTCATTTCAAGTATAGGAATATGGATATTCTCAAGCTTTGGTTTTACAGATGGATCTTTTGGAATGGTAGAAATGGAAGAGAGTATGCTTGCAAAGATAGGAAGCTTTATAGCACCAATATTTGCACCTCTTGGATTCGGAAATTGGCAGGCAACAGTTGCAACAGTTATGGGGCTTGTTGCTAAAGAAGAAGTAGTTGGTGTATTTGGTGTTCTCTTTGGAATTTCAGGAGATGCACTTGAACTTATAGAAGCAGGAGATTTCGATTCACTACAGGCTATTGCAGGAGCATTTACAACCTTAACAGCATATACATTCTTGTTATTCAATCTTCTATGTGCACCTTGCTTTGCGGCAATTGGAGCAATCAGAAGAGAAATGTCAAGTGCAAAATGGACATGGTTCGCAATAGGATATCAGACAGGATTTGCATATGCAGTTGCATTGATTGTATATCAGTTGGGTAACCTATTTGTTAATGGAAGTTTCGGAGTAGGTACAGTTATAGCAATTCTTTTATTAGCAGGATTTGGATATCTTTTATTCAGAAGAGACCCTATGAAGAATAAAAAACAGCTTTCCATGGAAAGAAGGAGTATAGATGTTTGATTTCATTAAAGAAAATATCGGAACTATAATAGTATGCATAATACTTATAGTGATAGTTGCGCTTATTATAATGAAACTGGTCAGGGATAAAAAAAATCATAAAACAAGCTGCGGGTGCAGTTGTTCAACTTGTCCGGGGGCACAAACGTGCCACCCAGATAAGCATAATGAGGACGAGGAAAGTTAACAGAAAAGTAAGGATTTTTTTTAGACATTCATGTTATAATAATAGAAATATAATTTAAAGGAGAAATGTTTCTATGAATATAACTAAAATAACAAAAAACAATTTTGAAAATGAGGTTATAAAATCAAATATTCCAGTATTGATTGATTTTTGGTCAGAAAGATGTGCTCCTTGTATGATGTTTTCACCTGTAATTGATGAACTGAGTGGAGAATTGTCAGATGCTGTCAAGGTCTGCAAGCTAAATGTGGATGAGGAGCAGGAATTGGCAATACAGTTTGGAATAATGAGTATACCCACTCTTGTTGCAATAAAAGATGGAAAAATAGTCAAATCATTGGTAGGTGTGCGATCTAAAACGGAAATAAAAGGAATGTTTGGATTATGAAAACACTTATAGTTGGAGGAGTAGCAGGCGGAGCAACGACTGCTGCGCGATTGAGGAGACTTGATGAAAATGCAGAGATAATTATATTTGAGCGAGGAGAATATATATCTTATGCAAATTGCGGACTTCCATATTATATTGGAGGTAAGATAACTGACAAAAGGGAATTTACCTTGCAAACACCAGAAAGTTTTAAAGCACGTTTTAATGTTGAAGTGAGAACGAGAAATGAAGTTATCTCAACGGATTTTTCAAACAAGAAGCTTAAAATAAAAAATCTGAACACAGGTGAAGAATATTTTGAGGAATATGATTACCTTGTTTTAGCACCTGGAGCCAAGCCAATAGTACCGCAAATTGAAGGAATCAATTTAAAAAATATTTTCACATTGAGAAACATTCCTGATACCTATAAAATAAATGAATTTGTCATTGGAAATAAACCAAGAACCGTTGCCATAATAGGCGGCGGTTATATTGGTGTTGAAATGGCAGAAAATCTTAGTAATGCGGGAATAGAAGTTACTATAGCAGAGAGGGCGAACCATCTTATTGCGCCTCTTGATTTTGACATGGCAGTGGAAATTCATAAATATTTAAGAACAAAAGGTGTAAAGCTTAAATTGCGCAACAGTGTGAACAAATTTACAGCGAAAGATTTAGGAAAACTTGCAATAGGCCTAGATTCAGGTGAGATTGAGAGTGATATGGCAATATTGTCGGTTGGAGTAACAGCAGATACTGAATTTTTGAAAAATAGCGGACTTGACCTTACAAAAGAAGGAAGAATAAAGGTTGACGAGCACATGAGGACCTCTGAGAAAAATGTTTATGCTGTCGGAGATGCAGTTGAAATTGTAAATTTTGTCACAGGAGAAAAAGGTTTTATACCTTTAGCAGGACCAGCAAACAAGCAGGGCAGAATTGCCGCTGATAATATCTGCGGATGGGAAAGCACTTATAAAGGAACACAAGGTTCATCTATATTAAAAGTGTTTGACCTTACTGTGGCAACGACAGGAATAAATGAAACAACAGCGCAAGCCACAAGGATTGATTATGATAAAGTTTACCTATTTACACAATCCCATGCATCTTATTATCCCGGAGGGAACAGTATGGTGGTAAAGGTTTTGTTCGAAAACAAAACTGGTAAAATACTGGGCGCACAAATTGTGGGATTTGACGGAGTGGACAAAAGGATTGATGTTCTTTCTGCAGCAATACGGGGAGGACTGACTGGATTTGACCTTGCAGAGCTGGAACTTGCATATGCACCTCCTTTTTCCTCAGCAAAAGACCCAGTTAATGTAGTTGGATTCATGATAGAAAATATTCTTACAAACAAAGTAAAACAATATCACTATAATGAAATAGATTTGATAAGTAAAAGTTTTTGAGGTTGAAAGGGGACATATTCCAGAAGCTATTAATATTCCGTTGCATTTACTGCGAGGCAAAATTTCACAGCTTCCTAAAGATAAAGTGTTATATGTTAATTGCCAAAGCGGGCTTCGTAGTTATATTGCTTGTCGAATACTATCACAAAAAGGGTTTGATTGTTATAATCTTGCGGGTGGATACAGGCTGTATGCGGCTGTAAAAGAAGGGTTTTTGAAAAATGATTGATATTCTCATTGTGGGAAATGGGCCGGCAGGGCTTTCGGCGGCTTTATATGGAATCAGAGCAGGATACTCCGTTTGCATTGTGGGCAAGGACAACGGAGCACTTGCCAAAGCTGAAAAGGTTGATAATTATTTTGCTGTGCCAGGATTATCAGGGAGAGAGATTGTTCAAAGAGGAAAAGACCAAGTGGAAAATCTCGGCGGGAAGCTTGTAACCGATGAAGTAATAAATATTAAATGGGATGGATTTTTCAAGGTGACTGCAAAATTTGCTGAGTACAATGCAAGAAGTGTAATTATTGCAACAGGCGCCGCAAGGCAGAGTGCCAAGATTTCGGGAATTAAAGAACTTGAAGGCAGAGGAGTTAGTCATTGTGCTGTGTGTGATGGCTTTTTTTACAAAGATAAAGATGTTGCGGTTTTGGGCAATGGAATATATGCGTTGCATGAAGCAAATGAACTGTTGCATATTGCAAGGTCTGTAACAGTAATTACAAATGGAGAGGAGCCAACAGTTTCTTTTCCAGAAATATATAAAATCATAAATGTGCCTGTTAAAAATATTAAAGTTAAGGATACTTTTATGGGACAAATGTTGGAGGGCGTGGTGTTTTCTGATGGAGAAGAGATAGATATAAATGGATTGTTTATCGCATTGGGTTCAGCATCAGCAGTTGATTTGGCGAGAAAAATGGGTGTCGAAATTCGAGGAAACAGCATTGCGGTTGATGGAGAAATGAAGACAAATATTTCTGGCTTATACGCGGCTGGGGATTGTACAGGCGGGATGTTTCAAGTGTCGCTTGCGGTATCAGAAGGAACAAAAGCAGCATTGTCTGCCATTGCTTATTTGAGAGAGAATCCAGTATCATAAATTTGATTTTGTGGTGTTATTAGGGTATAATCAAGAAAATGTGACGAAATATGCCACAGTTGTCCTCAGTGAAAAGGAGAGAGGCAAAGATGCATAAAGAGGAAAAGATAAGTGAATTAGCAGAACTGCTGAAAACTTTAAATTGTAAAGAAGCGGACCGAATAAACGACTTAGTGAAATCAATTTTAGACAGTGCAGATGATAAAACGACCTTTTTCGGCAAAGCTTTTTTTGATAAAACCTCAGACCGTAATATTATGTTTCAGGCTGAACAGCTTGATATACATAATGTAAAGAGCAGAGTACTGTTGCTTGAATTTGAAATAAATATTAAAGAACAAACCTTTGAAATCTTAAATTCTATTGTCTCTTCAAGAATGGGGCAAAATTACATAGTCCCAATAGTAAATAATAAATATGCTATAGTTTATGATATAGATTCTGAGGATGATGCATCAGAGTTTTCGCTTGCTATGTCGGAGAGCATGATAAATGAATTTGGTGCTGTCCTGAATGTGGGTGTAGGTGGAGAATACAAAGAAATAGCTGACTGCAAGAGGTCCTATGAAGAAGCTGAAATGGCATTGAATGCAGGTAAAAAAATTTTAGGTGATTCAATAGTATATGAATATGATAATATTGCAATTGCAAAATTGATTTTTGACCTTTCACAAAGTGAAAGTGAGAGGTTTTTAAAAGAGGTATTCAATGAAGAATCATTAAAAGAACTGGAAAACAGAGAAATGCTTGAATCATTAAATACTTTTTTCAAATGCGATCTTAATTTAAGCGTGGCGGCACGTGAATTGTATATACACAGAAATACGTTGGTGTATAGAATAGAGAAATTCAACAAGGCATCTGGATACAATTTGTGCAAATTTGAAGACGCAGTAATTGTGAAAATAGCTTTACTGTTCAGGAGGAAAATGAATGATAAAATTTGAAAATGTACATAAACGTTATCCAAACGGAACAGAGGCTCTTAATGGAGTATCCTTTGAGGTGGCAACAGGTGAGTTTATATTTTTAATAGGTGCCTCGGGTGCAGGTAAATCAACCATTGAAAAATTAATCTGGAGGGAAGAAAAACCAACTTCTGGAAAAGTTATTTTAGATGGAAAAGATTTATCAGAGATGGAAAACAAGGAAATTCCGTATCTTAGAAGAAAGATAGGAATAGTTTTTCAGGATTATAGACTTTTGCCGCAGAAAACCGTTTTTGAAAATGTAGCATTTGCAATGGAGATAATAGGTGAATCTCAAAAAGATATAAATAAAAAGGTGCCAATGGTACTTGCAATTGTGGGTCTTTCAAAGAAACACAAGGCATTTCCTTCGGAATTATCCGGAGGAGAACAGCAGAGAGTGGCGCTTGCACGAGCAATAGTAAATGCACCAAGCATTATAATTGCGGATGAGCCAACAGGAAATCTTGATCCAAAGAATTCAATCGAGATTATGAGATTGCTAAGAGCAATAAATGGTAAGGGGACAACAGTCATTATTACAACACATGATAAAGATATGGTTGATACAATGAATAAAAGAGTAATTGAGATAAAAAAGGGAGTTATCGTAAGAGACGAGTTAAACGGAGGCTATGATAATGAACTATAAAATAAAATTTAATTTTAATATCAATTATAAAAAAGTTTTTTTACAGTTTAAGAGAATTTTAATTCAGGGTTTGAAAAATTTTCTTCGAAATAAGATGATGATTTTTGCATCCCTGCTTGTTACTCTTGTTATGATGGTGGTAATAGGGGCAAGCTATATGCTATCAAGGAATATTAATAATTTGATTGATTCTTATATAGAGAGTGAACATGCAGTTTCTGTTTACTTGAAAGAGAGTATTTCAAACGAAGAGGCGCAGTTGTTTGCGGCTGTACTCAGTCAGGATGCAAGGGTGAAAAGCTTTGAATTTGTATCAAAAGAAGCGGCGCTTGAAGATTTTAAGAGTAACTTTCCGCCAGAGGATTTTGAATATATTTTTGGCGATAAAGATGAAACGTTTTTGCCAGTGTCTTTTAATGTGGCATTGCATGACAATAGTATGGCAACTCTGCTTATGCATGATTTGCAGATTATGAGTTTTGAACAGCTTGGGATAGAACCAGGAGAGGAAGAATTTCCTGAGAATGAGGTTGTCAGAGAGTTTTCTTCAACAGAGACACTTATGCAGAGAGTTAGCAAAATCAGGAGTGTGTTGAACATTGTTGGAATTGTTGTAATAGCTATTTTGATGTTTTTTGCAGTAATAATAATATCAAACACAATAATGCTTTCAGTGCTTTCGAGAAAGAAAGAAATAGAGATAATGAATCATGTAGGAGCGACACGTTGGTACATAGAAGGTCCATTTATTGTGGAGGGGTGCGCAATTGGACTTGTTGGGGCAGGGATTGCATTTGTTTTGCTTAATATGCTTTATAGTTTTGTGTCAGGATTGATAGCAAATAATTATACGATTACTCAGCAATTTGGAATAGAATTGGTTCCGTTTTCAGATATGACAGCTTTTCTGATAGTAGGATTGATTATAGTAGGAATGGCAATAGGAAGTTTCGGTGCAATGATTACATCGGGTAAATATATTAAGAATTAAGGTTGGTTTACAAAAGAAAGGATTCATGTAATGAAAAGGATTTTATCAATTATAATGGTTGTCTGTATTGTATTTTCATCTGTTTATGTTTATCAGGGTGAAGTTTACGGAGCATCTGAATTGGATAAGGCAAAGAGTAAGAAAGCAGAGCTTGAGAAACAATTACAGGCATCAACAGCAAAACTTGAAGAATATAAAAAGGCAGTGAATTCATCAAGCAATGAGTCAGAAAGACTTGCGGCGCAGGCGAAGGTTGAAGAGGCGGAAAGAGAGGTTCTTGCGGCGGAATTATTACAGCTTTATACGGAGGGCGAGGCTATAAATGCTGCCCTGATAGACGCCGAAAATGAATATTTAAGGAAAGAAGCTGAATTTTACGAAAATTCAAGAAAAATGTATATATATTCCCATCAGAATTCTTTGCAGATGGTTATGGATTCGGAGAGTGTATCAGATTTCTTTAAAAGGGTAAAATTGGTATTGTTTATAGCAGAAGAAGACAACAATTTGGTTGAAGAACTAAAAGAGGCAAAACAGGAATATGAATATAAGAAGCAATATCAAGAGGAAAGTTCCGCGCTTATTGCGCAGATGGTTGCAGACAAAGATTTATCCATTTCAAATATAAATTTGTCTAAAGCTGAATTGCAAACCAAAGTTAATAATGCCAAAACGATACTCTCTGGAATGGAAGAAAAAGAAGCGTCCATAAAGGATGACTTAAAGGCCGTTAATGCCGAAATAGCAAAGCTTGAAAAAGCAGAAAAGGAGAAAGCACAGCAAGCATTATCAGACAAGGGCTCATCTTCTTCGCCATACACTGGAGGATCAATGCTGTGGCCAGTTCCTGCTTCAAGCAAAATTAGTTCGGGATATGGAACACGTGCAGACCCATTTACAGGTAAAAAGGTTACACATACAGGAATTGACATTCCTGCGGCTAAAGGGAGTGCTATATTGGCAGCAGCGGATGGAACAGTTATAATGTCAAGCGTAAACGGCGGGTTCGGGAAATGTGTTAAAATAAACCATGGTGGCGGAATAATTACGCTTTACGGACACTGCAATGAACTGCTTGTATCAGTTGGACAGAAAGTGAAAAAGGGAGATTTGATTGCCAGAGTGGGAACTACAGGCAGGTCTACAGGAAATCATTTACATTTTGAAGTTCAGAAAAATGGTGCACACACAAATCCAATGACATATCTGAAAGGATAAAGGAGTGTTTTTTATATTATGAAACAGGTTTATTTAAAATGGGGAGGACTGGCGCTTGCGGCAGTTATGCTCATAAGTATTACGGCGCTTATCTCTTTTAAAGTAGCGCATAAGAGTTTTGAAAATGAATTTTTCTTATCAACGAGTAATAAAATCAGTTTTGATGATGAAAAAGTAGATGCGGCATACATAGCTAAATTCAAAGAGATTAAGAGGCGAATTGGAAGTGATTTTTATCTGACTTATACTGAAAATGATTTGGTTGAAGGTGCAATAAAGGGAATGGTAGATGGACTTAATGACCCATATACAAAGTATTATTCAGCCACAGAGATGAAAGATAGAAATGATCACCTCCAAGGGGAGTATATAGGAACAGGAATAGAAGTAAGCGCACAAAATGAGGAATACATACTGATAGGAAGTATTAAGGATAATTCACCTGCAGATTATGCGGGGTTAAAAGCCGGAGATATGATTGTGGCTATTGATACAAGGGTAATTGCCTCTTTTAAATCAGAGGAAATCTGGGCACTGTTTGCAGAAAATGGAAGAAAGCTTGTACTCTCCATTGTGAGAGGAGAAGAAAGTCTTGATACAGAATTAACAGTGAGCAATATAGTGGAACAATCGGTTTTCTCGGAAATGCTTGATTCAAGAATCGGTTATGTAAGAATTTCCATGTTTGATGCAAAGGTTTCCAGAGATTTCACAACAGAGGTTGACGCATTGCTTGTTAAGGGTATGCAGGCAATGATAATTGATTTACGAAATAATAGCGGCGGACTTGCCTCCGAAATGACCAGAGTTGCTGATTCTATTTTGCCTGATGGAAAAACCATTTACTATGAAATGGATAAAAATCAAGTTAAAAGTCAGATAAAATATTCAGATGCAAAGGCATTAAATATTCCAATTGTTATACTTGTAAATGGAAGTACAGCAAGTGCTGCAGAAATATTTGCATCTGCTCTTCGTGATAATCAAATGGCTACACTTATAGGGACAAAAACTTTTGGTAAAGCAGTATCACAAGTTACAATTCCGTTTGAGGATGGAACAGGGCTTGTGTTGACAATATCTCAGTTCTTTACAAGTTCAGACTATAATATACAAGGTGTCGGACTTGCTCCAGATGTAGTGGTGGAACCGCTTGAAATTTATAAGAATACCAAGGTTCAGTACATACCAAGAGAGAGTGATGTACAGCTTACAGAGGCATTACAACTATTCTCTGCTACTGCTGAGTAATTTAGAAGGATATTTATATGAGCAGCTACAATTATTTTGCTGAATATTATGATAAATTGATGTATGATGTTGATTATACATCAATTTGTAGTTATGTGATAAATCTTGCGAAGAAGAATGGATTGAATTTGAAGAATCTTATCGAAGAGGGTGGGAATCCTCTTGCTGCGGATTTGGGTTGCGGAACAGGTAAGGCATGCAATATCTTTTCAAAAATGGGTCTTAATATGATTGGAATAGATAATTCTGAGCAAATGCTGGGAGTTGCCGCTGAAAATGCTCGCCTCAGCAACCAAGATATCTTGTATTTGTATCAGGATATGACTGATTTTGAACTTTATGGAACAGTTGCGCTCATTACCTGCCTGACAGATGGTGTGAATCACATTACTGATTCGAGAAAGCTGAGGAGGATGTTTTATTGGGCGCATAATTATCTTGACCCTAGTGGTCTGTTTATCTTTGATGTAAACACTGAGGAGAAGTTTTCCTATATTTTGAAAAATAAAGTATTCTATCAGGTTTCTGATGATGTTTCATATATATGGCAGAGCAAACTCAACAAAGGGAAGAAAATCTGCGAATTTGACCTGACATTTTTCATAAAGGAGAAAAACGGCTTTTACAAGAGAGAAGAGGCTGTTATAAAGGAACGAATTTACTCAAAAGTAGAGCTTACAGATTGGCTAAAAGCAGAGGGATTTAAAACAGTAAAAACATACAGAAAAAAGGATAGAATGTATTATGTTTGCAAAGCAGGAGACAAGAATTATTGACACGCGGGATTTTTGATGATACTATACCTACCGTATGCATAAGTGTACACCGTATATTATCAGGAGGAATTTAGAAAATGGAAAAAGGAAAAGTTAAGTGGTTTAATGCAGAAAAAGGTTTTGGATTTATTGAAAGAGAGAGCGGAAACGATGTTTTTGTTCATTTTTCAGCAATTGAGATGGATGGCTTCAAAGCTCTTGACGAGGGAATGGAAGTTGAATTTGAAGTGACTAATGGAGCAAAAGGACCACAGGCTGAACATGTTCGTAAGGCATAATAAAGTATACATATAAGTAATACGACATAAGACTTATAACCCAGCATTTAGAAATAGATTGCTGGGTTTTTAATATACAACATACTGCGAATTAACATGGGAGGATTTTGAAAAATGGGCGACAGTATAGTTACAGCTCTTGCATTTGGCGGAACAGTCAGAATAACTGCGGCAATAACAACTGAAACAGTCGGAACGGCTGCACAGCTACATGCTTTAATGCCGGTTACATCAGCGGCACTTGGGCGCTCCCTTACAGGGGTAATTTTGATGTCTAATATGCTGAAAAACGATTCGGATAAGATAACTTTTCAAATTAAAGGAGACGGACCTCTTGGAGGTCTTTTGGTGACAGGGGATAGGTTTGCCAATGTGAAGGGGTATGTGAATAATCCTAATTGTGATTTGCCAGTGAGAAATGGTGAAGGCGGAGATGGCAAACTAGATGTATCAGGTGCAGTAGGAAACGGATATTTGCAGGTTATAAAGGATATTGGTCTGAAAGAACCCTATATTGGTATGGTTAATTTAGTGTCAGGTGAAATTGCCGAGGATTTAACATATTATTTTGCAGTATCGGAACAGATAAATTCTGCTATTGGATTAGGGGTATTGGTAAATCCAGACAATTCAGTTGCAAAGTCGGGTGGGTATATGATTCAGCTTTTACCAGGAGCAGACGAAGAGTGCATATCTTTTCTTGAAAAACGTTTTGCCTATCTTCCGTCAGTAGTTTCACTTATTGGCGATTTGGCTGATTCGACAGCAGAAGAAAAGGCAAAATCTCTCATTGAAAAAATATTTGAGAAGGAGAGTATTGAGTTCCTGGAAACAAAACCATGCGGATATGTATGTGGATGTTCTAAAGAGAAGATGGAAAAAAATCTAATAACAATAGGTGTTAAGGATTTAGAGGAATTGGCAGAGGAAAAACAGACGGAATTGTTGTGTCATTTTTGCAATTCAAAATACATTTTTTCTTCAGCGGAAATACTGGATTTAATCAAAAGTATAACGTAATAATTACTTTTCTCAGTGAAAAATTTTTTTGAAAAAAGTGTTGACATTCAATGCCAATTAATATATACTCTATCTCGTCGCTATTGACGAGCGGCATTTGGGAGTTTAGCTCAGCTGGGAGAGCATCTGCCTTACAAGCAGGGGGTCATAGGTTCGATCCCTATAACTCCCATAATTTTTGGCCTGGTAGTTCAGTTGGTTAGAACGCTAGCCTGTCACGCTAGAGGTCGTGGGTTCGAGCCCCATCCAGGTCGCCATTTTTTCGCTTCGAGAGGAGCGAACTGGCCCAGATAGCTCAGTTGGTAGAGCAGAGGACTGAAAATCCTCGTGTCGCTGGTTCGATTCCGGCTCTGGGCACCATAATGCGGGATTAACTCAGTGGTAGAGTGTCACCTTGCCAAGGTGAAAGTCGCGAGTCCGAATCTCGTATCCCGCTCCAACTTTTTGACGGAAAACAGTGAGCTGTTTTCCGTTTTAAAATCAAAAGGCAATAAATGTCATGAAAATGATGTTTGAAGCATAGAATATTGTATAGTATGGCGCTATAGCCAAGTGGTAAGGCTCCGGTCTGCAACACCGTTACCCCCGGTTCAAATCCGGGTGGCGCCTTAAAAGAAAATCTCTTAAACCTTGATAAAGGTTTGGGAGATTTTTTGTGTATGTCACAAATGCAAATTCTCATCCGTACACGGAGCCAAATAGTGAATTGTACGGATGAGAAAAAAGTAGAAATGGTTGGGGCTTTCAGGTATAACGGTATTTTAGGTAAATTCTCATCCGTACACGGAGCCGAATAGTGAATTGTACGGATGAGAAAAAGGTAGGAATGGTTGGGGCTTTCAGGTATAACGGTATTTTAGGTAAATTCTCATCCGTACATGGAGCCA
>JGI994J12354_10003671_pt1 | contig 14208 bp, 9 predicted proteins | sample IntmicLarv3ML3BL_FD_12354 | JGI IMG/M metagenome (IMG submission 12354)
AAATGATTTCTAATAGTAGTCTTGGGATACTTCCCTCATCTCCCCGTCGGAGAGCATCAGAGGGGCATCAAAACAGATGCCGCACCTGCCCCCGCCGGTCCAGGCCACCTTGCCCGCCTTACCCCGGTCTACAGGGTCCATGCCCTTGGGCAAGTGCATAAGATATACCCGGTTGTCGAGCATACCCCGGCTATATTTTTCATCTTTGGGGGCAAAGGCAAGCCTCATTCCGCCACGGCCACAGTCCAGCATTTGCACCGGCAATTCTTGGGAATCCTCTGTTTTCAAAATAATAAACAGGGGTATGTCTAGAGGAATTCTGTTACAGGATCGCTTTTCCTTGACTCCGTTTACCATGACACCTCCTGCCGTGGGAACCGGCGCCCTCCCTCAGCCGTAATCCCGAACGGGTTTCGCCACTGCCATCGGCAGGGCTTCTTTCAATATCAAAAACCCAAGATTGGGTATTTATTATACTATACCCTGTCCCGGCATGTGCCTGTCAATGAAAATAGAATTATAAAAAAACCGCCGGAAAAATCCGGCGGTTCAATAAAAAAGCAAGCGGAAGCAGGGACGCTGGCAATACCTGTTTATCAGCGTCTGGGCCGCAGGGGACGCACTCTGTCCGGATCAGGCTCAAGCTCATTGCGGGGCATTATCCGGTCCGCAGGCAGGCTGGGAGTATCGCGTGAAATCCTGTGGTCTTCAGGGAGAAAAGGAGGCTGGGAATAGCTGTCGCGAGGGCGTTCGGAGCCAAGATTTCCCGATACGCGCTCGGGTGGGACAGTCGTATATATCTGAGCGGTATCCGAAGGCCACGGGGAACCAATGGCTCCCGGATAGCCCCCGTGTCCGCCTCTGCCACCGGGAGCGGAGCCGACCGGCGGGCCATACAGCGGCGTGACATAGGTTATGGGCTCAAAGGGCAGCGGGTTGGAAACGCCTATGGGCTGTGTGCTATACAAGGGCACACCGCCGCCCGGAATCATCGTGCCTGCCCCATACATGCCCATAGGGTGAGGAGCGGAACCCGCAGGTACGGGAATGCGAGCGGGGCCTGAGCCGGGAGTAGGCACGTCCGTCATCCAGACAGGCCTGTCGGCACGGTATCCGGCATCGCCGGGAGGGGGACCGTCGATATAAATTTCTCTCGTCACATAGGGCTCGGCCGGAGAGGGGTCAAGAACCAGTTTGGGGTCATACCGCTTGGCGCGTGTTCTGGGAGCAGGGGCGGGAGCGGGCTCGCGCTTGGGCGTGGGCGTGGCAACCACAGGGGGAGCTATGGGCTCTTCCAGAGGAGTCTCGACCACAGGAGCGGGGGCGACCGGGGCAGAAGGCTCTAGCTGTGCGGGAACCCTCGGGGGAGGCGCGAGCGACGGCGCGGCGACTCTGGGGGCAGGCGCGGAAGGCGGAGCTGCCATAGGGGGCGGCGTAACAGGCGCCGGCGTGGTCACAACGGGTGACGGGGAAGCCGAGGGAGGCGTTGCAGGAGCAACCGCCTCGGCGGCCTGCGGCGCGGAGCCGGGCGTCCGTTGGGGCGCACGCCTGCTGCGCTCGGGCACTCTGGGGATGACTGGCAGGGAACTGCCCTCGTCAGCGGCGAGATACAGAGCATCGCCCGATTCCGCAGCGAAAACACCCGTGGGCATCACGCACGGAAAAAGCAACGAGGAGCATAGCACAAGGGCCGGTAACGCTGAAAAAACGGGCCGTTGCACAACTGTTTTTTTCATAGGGCTTGCCTTCCTGACAAATAAAAATTCAAAGAATCCTGCCTGCGGCCAGTGTTTGATCTGGCTACAGGCCACCCCCTCCCTCATGCCGGGATTTCTATCCAGGCAGAGTCAACGGCAATCAAAGCAATGACGGCGAAGCATACACAACGCCATACCTGAACCCTGATGCCTTTGGTGGAGACTTTTGCCGCATTCTAAGTCGGCGGATTATTACATACCATTTGGTATTTTAAAAGCCTTTTCTCATGCTGTTTTTTGTGCCTCAAAATACATGATATTATAACGCATTATGGCCTGTGCTATATCTCCACAAGCTCGTAATCGCATGATCCAAGGCCGATGGATTCGGCATAGAAAAATTGCACGTCCCCTCTCGTTCTGGCCCAGGCTCCTGTAAACTTGTTTTCGCCCGGGGCGTGGTTGGCGCACAGGCTGGAATTGGCGAAGCCCGTCTGGTTGTTCACAAGGTCATAGCAGGCCTTGTCCAGGGCAACAGGATCGCACGAAGCGAGAATGCCTATATCCGGCACCAGCGGCGCATCGCTCCAGGGCACGCAGTCACAGTGAGGCGTGATGTTCATCAAAAAATTGAGATACCCCACGCGGCCGCTTTTTCCCTGTACAGCACCATAAGCATATTCGACCATGCGCTCGTTAAAGGGCTCTATCTCCGTGGCCCAGTCAAGCTGAATCGCCTTGGGTTCGCACACGGTAAGACACTCTCCGCAACCCACGCATGTTTCCTTGTCNATGGAAGCATGCTTCTTTTCCGCCTGCTCTCCCCATGAAACGGCCTTTTGCGGACAGTTGGCCATGCACATGCCGCAAGCGATGCACGTTTCCTCCTTAACGTAGAACCGCAAGGAGTGCTGGTCGAATTTGCCCTGGGAAGGGGCGCATCCCATGCCCAGATTCTTGATGGCCCCGCCGAAACCCGCCAGTTCGTGCCCCTTGAAATGAGACATGACGATGAGCGAATGCGCCTCAACAATGGCATTGGCTATTTTGACCGTGGAAAAATGCTTTTTGTCTATCGTTACCGGGCTGAAGCTCGAACCGCGCAAACCGTCCGCGATAATGAGGGGCGCGTTGACCGTGGCGTAACCGAACCCGTGCTCAATAGCTGTTTGCAGATGATCCACGGCGTTGTGGCGCAATCCCTGGTACAGGGTGTTGGAATCCGTAATAAAGGGCCTGGCTCCCTCGTTTTTGAGGAGGTCCACCACGGTTCGCACAAAAACCGGATTGATGAAGGTGTCATTGCCTTTTTCGCCGAAATGGATCTTGATGGCCGTGAGGCAGTCTTTTTCCAGCAGCGAAGCGAAACCGGCAGCCCCAAAAAGGGCTTTAATTTTGTTGATCTTGTTTTGCTTGGCGCCGCTGGCGCGGAAACCGGAGAAAAATACTTGGGAGGTAGTTTTTTGTGTCATAAATATACTCAACAATTTTAGGGAGTGAACAGGACGGGCCGCCCCTAACGCGGTTTTTGGAGACATTGCGCTTATGCGATGAAGTAAGGTAAATTCTGTATACGTTGAATGGCTGACCGGGTAAAGTCCGGCCCGCTCTGCCGGAGTCTGGATTCCCGCTTTGCTGCGGCCCGGTCATATTGCACTTCCAACCAATCCACTCCCGTGTCGTCCAAAAAAAGCATCTCTGTCTTTTTACTGCTTTTTCTATGCCTCGCCGGTCTCACAGCGGTGGGCCTCCACCTGCTTATGGAGTATTCCGCCGGGGGTATGGTGCCTGAAGAGCGCTACTATCGTGCCGTCTATGTGCTGCAAAAGATGGACGCCAACGCCCGGATGGAAAATGAGGACATTCCCGTGCGCGTCACTTCCTCCGATGACACGGAAAACCTGTTGCTTCATCCCGACAAAATACTTGTGCTGCAACATCTGGCCGATGAACTCGCGGCTGTGAGGAAAAAAAAGGCCAAGGCCGTCTATTACGAGGCATGCAGTCGGCTGGCCCTGGGGGAACGCGGCATTGCCGTGAAACTGCTGAGCGACTATGTGATCGAGAATGAATACAATGCGTCGCATTACGCCATGCTGTGCCGGGCGCTGTATGATCTGGAAGACTACAAGTCTCTGCTGCTCATGTGCAGAGAATGGCAGGAACGCGATCCTGCCTGCCGGGAGGACAGGACTCGCTACGTCTGGGCGGCCCAGTACAATTTGGGGCGTTACGCCGATGCCAGAAGGGTAGTGGGGGAGGAAAGCCAGTGCCTGGACTGGAGAACTGTGGCATATGACGCCAAAGCGGTTCTGGCCGAGCAGGGAGAAGCAAAAGCGAAAATAATTCTGGAACAGGGCCTCGCAAAGCACCCGGACCGCAGCATGCAGATACTGCGCCTCTGGAACATCCTCAAGCCTTTGCTCAGGGTATAATTTATGGAAACACCGATTGCAGCGTGTTTTGATATTTTTTCGCATTCCTTGGCAGCGGTTGAAAAAGTCATGCAAATCGGTGATGCTCATTTGAAAGTATTTGCCGACCAATAGTGTAGTGTCAGGATAGTTACCAAACCAAGGAGATGGCCAAATGGATCTTTCTTCCTCGAAAACACTGAATAACGGAGTGGCAATGCCGTATGTCGGCCTCGGCGTCTGGTTGGCGGAAGACGAAGAGACCGTGCAGGCGGTAAAGTGGGCCCTGGAAGCTGGATACCGGCATATTGACACAGCCAAAATTTACAACAACGAAGCTGCTGTGGGCAGGGGCGTGAAAGAAAGCGGCCTGCCACGCGAGAAGGTTTTCATTACAACCAAACTTTGGAATGAGGATATGCGCGTCGGACGGCAAATGGAAGCCTTTGAAGAAAGCCTGAAGGCTTTGAATACGGACTATGTTGATCTGTATTTAATCCATTGGGCCGTGGAAGACGTGTATATTCCTTCCTGGAAAGTACTGGAACAGATATACAAGGATGGCAGAGCCAAAGCCATCGGCGTATGCAACTTTCAACAGCATCATCTGGAAAAATTAATGGATGTTGCCACGGTCAAACCTGCCATAAACCAGTTTGAATGCCATCCTTTCCTCTCGCAGGAACCGCTTGTCGCTTTTTGCGAAAACGAAGGTATTGCCTGCGAAGCCTGGGGACCACTGGGCGGTAAAGGATCCCCCCTGGTGAGCAATCCGGAATTGGTCGCCATTGGCATAAAATATGGCAAAACTGCTGCCCAGGTCATACTGCGCTGGCATATCCAACGCGGTGTTATTGTGTTGCCCAAGTCCGTGCATCAAGAACGCATTATCGCCAATAGCCAAATCTTTGATTTCAGCTTGAGCGATGCCGACATGCAGAGCATTAGCGCCATGAACCACAACAAACGGCTCCATCTTTCTCTGGATCCGGACAAGGTGACCTGGTAACCTGCTCTATACCCTAAAAAACAGGGAAGAGTGACAGGCTGGAAAAAACGGACGCCATAGTCCATACCTTTCCGAGCGACACCGATATCCAATCCGGCTTGTTTATTCTCTGTTGCGAGCAATACCGCGCACGGGCCGTCAGCAAGAATCCGAGGCAAATACTGACACGTACAAGTATACTTCTTTTTTGTATATCAAATTCGGAAAAAGTGCATTGGCCTTAAGCATCCCCGCAATGCTCGTTGCATTGCGCTTCTCAGAGCGTCCCGGTTGTCGATTGGCGGCAGGAGATGCATCATGCTTCCTTCTGCTTCTTCCTGCCGCAGACTGATCCGTCGGATCAGATGCATCTCTTTGGTTCATCGCCAGGCCTTGTTGTTGAAAACCAGGAATACAACCATCAATTGGCATGAAGGAGAGAACAGTATGAAACCTTTTTTTGTCCAGACAACGCAAATTGGTGTAGTGGTAAAGGATCTCGATGCCACCTTGAAGACCTACGTGGAAAAGTATGGCATCGGTCCTTGGGCGGTGTATACCTTTGAAAAAAATAACGTCGCCAACCTGAAAATCGGCGGAAAACCGGTTGACCATACGATGAAGTTGGCTTTGTGCAACATTGGCAATACGCAGTGGGAGCTCATCGAACCTTTGGATGATAAAACTTGCTATGCCGAATTTATCAAAGAACATGGCGAAGGTATCCACCATGTCGCTGTTGGGGTGGATAATGTCGAAGAATACTACAAATTTTGTGCGGAAAAAAATCTCTTCCCAATACAAAGCGGTGATTTCCTGGGCGAAAAGGGCACAAAATTTATCTACGATTATCGCGATACTCTTAAGGATCTCAAAGTCATCGTTGAGCTTCATGCTCCAGATCATGATTTTGAAATGCCTGTGCCACAGTCCGTCTATCCTGAAGGCCCCATGCCGCGGGAGCCGGTTTTCACCGATGTTCTGCAGATCGGGATCGTTTGCAAAGACCTCAAGGCCACCATTAAAGCATACACCGATAAATACGGCATAGGGCCCTGGAAAGAATATTTATTTGATAAAGATAGCGTAGCTGATATGAGCATTGGCGGAGAGCGGACGGACTACGCCATGTCTCTGGCCTTGGCGCAAATCGGCAATGTGCAATGGGAGCTGATCGAACCCCTGGACAGTAAAAGCGACTATGCCAAGTTCCTGCAAAACAAGGGCGAGGGAATTCATCATGTTGCCCTGGGAACAAAAGATTATCGGGAGGCTCTGGAGTTTTGCAGTGAACATCAGATAAAACCTGTCCAGTATGGGTACTGGGGGAGCAATTTCCATTATGATTACAAAGACACCAGGGATGATTTGAAGTGTATTGTAGAGCTGTATGGCCCGGATCCCGATTTTACCTGGCCTGAGCCTTTGGCGGTTCATACTGTAGGCTGAATCCGGTACTGATAGTTGATTCTTAAAAAGCATATAGGATGTTGTCTGTATTCATGAGAGCACTGTAACTTTCAAATTGTTTACACTGATGAAATGCTCTGGCGATGCGAAACAAAGTGCGGGAACGCCCGCAAGATTGATGACGGCGAGCTTTGCTCGCCGTCATCTTGTAGCGAGACAGCTCCTAAAGCATACTAACTTTGAAACGTTACACTCGAAGTGAACGGCAAAAGCATCTTTTGCCTACTTCTCGTGTACGTGATCGGCGCTGCCTCTGCCGATCATTAGAGCATTTTCAAAATGAAAATGCTCTAAAAGGCATATAAAAAGTTGACTGACGTAACATTCCCCTGCGCTTTGTTTTTGTTCTCAAACTCCCACAGGGAGCGAAGCTGCACGGTAAGGCCTATGTCGTCGAAGGTGTAGCCTATTTCCGGTCCTATGGCGTGGGCTTGCTCCCTGTTCGAGTTGGTGCCCGGTCCGGAGTCATCCGTGACCTGCCAATGACAGTAGCCCGCGACCCCGATGTCAAAGCCGCTGATGTTCTTGCCGATACCGTATTCGAAGTGGAAGTGGTTGCCCGGCGTGATGTCCGTCTGTCTCTGCTCGGTATGGATTTCATAGCGGGCCAGAAGGGAAGCGCTCCAGGTTTTGGCTTCATCGAAATACAGGGTGCCTCCGGCGGTGAACATGAAGGTCCAGAAACCCATGCCGGGGCTGGCGGGCCTGTCGCTGTCATATTCCCCTGTCGGCAGATACACCCCGAAGGCTGCTGTGGCATCCCACTGCTTGCCGTGCCAGCCGATGAACACGGGATCAATGTAGATATCTCCGAGTCCCCAACGGTTATCGCTGAAGGAAGCCGCTCCTATCCCCCTGTACGAGATGTCTGTGAAGGTGACCGGGATGATGACGTCCCACAGCAGGTTGCCGCCCAGAATTTCGATATCGCTGGAATAAATGAAACGGTTGGACAGGGCGTAAACGCTCACGTCGAAATTGCCGGGAGCCTTGCCGCCGCTGTTGGTTTTCATCTTACCGGCATTGTAAAAGACGTTGTACATTTTCCAGTAGAATCCGCTTCCGCCGGGCGGCGGCACGCTGGATACCCGGATGCCCTCGACGCCGTTGACGTAATGCCCGGCAGCGGCATGCGCATACTCGCCGCACAAAAGGCAGGCCAAGACCATAGCCAGAAGTAGAACGCGTTTCATAATCGGCTCCTTGTGTAGAGTGCAACGCTAGAGCATTTTCACTTTGAAATGCTTGCTAAACGGTGAGCCAAACTCGCCTACAAGCATTTCGTGGCAAGGATTTGCAGGCAAATCCTTGCAGAGCGGATCACTTTTTCAAAGTTGATCCGCTCTATTTTACCGCGGCAACAGCAACAAACATGCCAGTCCACACTTTCCCCTGTTCCTCCCAAAAATACTATAGGCTTTCCTGCGGCATGCGAGTTGCAAAGCAAAGCGGGTAAGGCCTTGTAACATCGTTACTGTTGCAGAGTTCGGGCGCAAAAGGCTGCTCACTCTGTAAGTGTGGACAGCATATGCTTTCGTAACAACGCGGATGGGATTTCCACTTTTGGCAGTAGCGTTACTGTGCAGAAATTAGACATGTCTAATGCTATGTTTAATTTCTGCACATTTTTTTTGATTCCCCAGCGTCGCGCCGTAACTGTCTTTTTTTGAAAGCGCAGCCAAAACTGCGCAATAGACAAGAATGTCACATTATTTTTCAGCAACACCCATGCTGGATGCATGCAAAAAGTGAGGGTGGCATATCCTTTGCTTTGTTGTGAACGTTCTTGGCATCAAAAACGGGATTAGACACCCCATAAGGCACAAGGAGCCCCCTATGAATTTTATGTTCACCTCTCCCACTTTTGTGCATTTCGGCTGTGGCATCAGCAAACAATTGGGGACAATGGTTAAAGATACGGGAGCCAAGCGCATTTTTCTCGTATATGACAAGGGAGTCAAAGCCGCAGGACTGGTAGGCGGCATTGTCGATACCCTGAAGGAGGCCGGACTGGAAATCAGGGAATATGACGGCGTGCTCGCCAATCCGCCGGAATACCAGGTTCATGAAGGCGCCGAGCTGGCCAGGGAATTCAAGGCCGACGCCATTGTCGCCGTCGGCGGAGGCAGTTCCATTGATGCGGCCAAGGCCATCAATATTCTGCTCACCAACCCCGCGCCGATCAGCCTGTATGACGGCATAAACCAGGTGAAAAATCCCGTTGGCCCGCTGTTCGCCATCCCCACCACCTCTGGAACCGGCAGCGAGGTGACTGTTGTTTCTGTCGTTACCGACACCAAGGAAAAGCGCAAAATGGTCATCTTCGGCCAGCACGTCGCTCCTGCCGTCGCCCTGGTCGACCCCGAACTGACTTACGGGCTGCCCCCGGCCATCACAGCCTCTACCGGCATGGACGCCTTGACCCACGCGATCGAGAGCTTCGTCTCCACCTGGGCCTCTCCTGTCACGGACACCCTGAGCCTTGAGGCCATGCGCAGGATTCTGGGCAGCCTTGTCAATGCCTACAGGAACGGCCAGGACCAGCAGGCACGGACGGACATGATCCTTGGCAGCCTGCTTGCCGGCATGTGTTTCTCCAGCAGCAACCTTGGTCTTGTCCACTCCATGGCCCACCCCATGAGCGCGCACTGCAACGTGCCGCACGGCGTTGCCAACGCCATCGCTCTGCCTTACGTCGTTGAGTACAACATTCCCGCCATTGTTCCCGAAAAGATGGTCCAGATGGCCCAGGCCCTGGGCCTTTCCACAGACGGCAAAAAGCATGAGGCCATTGGCGGGGAAGTGGCCCAGCTTCTTCTCCAGCTTTCAGAAGATCTGGGTATCCCGCGCATACGCGATGTAAACGTTCCCAAAGATCTCTTCCCGGTCATGGCGAAAGACGCCGTGCACAAGGAACTCGGCACTCTGAGCACCCCGAGAAAGCCGACAGAGGACGAAGTCATAGCCTTATATGAAAAGGCCTGGTAACGGCCTGACGGCCGGGAGATGCCCCGGTTGTCTCCCGGCCCGCCTTGGGCAAGGTCCGTTGCAATTAACAGACGGTTATCCACGCCAGCACATCGTGCTGCCAAGCACAGGAGCGCCTGTTTTATGAGTATACAGCATAAGACTTTATATATTAACGGGTTGGAATGTAAATGTATCACCAAAGCAGATAATATGTTGTCCGCCCTGCTGAGAGATCAGCTCGGGCTCACCGGCACAAAGATAGGCTGCGGCACGGGCCAGTGCGGGGCCTGCTCCGTCCTGGTCGACGGCAAGGTCGTGCGGTCTTGTATTACCAAAATGCGCCGCATCAATGACGGCAGCAACATCACAACCATAGAAGGCGTCGGCACCCCGGACGCCATGCACGCCCTGCAAAAAGCCTTTGTACTGTACGGTTCCGCCCAGTGCGGTTTCTGCTCGCCGGGCTTTATTATGGCCGCCAAGGGACTGCTGGATCAGAATCCTTCTCCCAGCCGGGAAGATGTACGCGACTGGTTTCGTACCCACCGCAACGCCTGCCGCTGCACTGGCTACAAGCCCATTGTCGATGCCGTGATGGCGGCAGCCGCCGTGCTGCGCGGAGACGCCCCGGAGTCTTCTCTCGAGTACGTCATGCCCGCAGATGGCCGCGTTTGGGGCAGCAACTATCCCCGGCCCACGGCAAAGGGCAAGGTCACCGGTACGCTGGACTTTGGCGCGGACCTCGGCTTGAAGCTGCCCGAAGACACCATGCACCTCGCCCTTGTGCAGGCGACCGAGCATCACGCCCTCATCAAGGGCATAGACACTTCCCAGGCGGAGGGCATGCCTGGAGTGATCGCCGTGCTCACGGCCAGGGACGTCAAGGGATCCAACCGCATTTTCGGTCTGGTCAACCACCCGAACCACAAGGGCGACGGATGGGAACGCCCCATTCTCTGCGACAAAAAGATATTCCAGTATGGCGATCCCGTGGCCGTTGTCTGCGCGGAAAGCCGCGAGCAGGCCCTGGCGGCGGCAAAGGCAGTGGTGCTGGACCTTGAAAGCCTGCCTGCCTATCTGAGCCTGGATGAGGCCATGGCCGACGATGCGCTGGAGATTCACCCCGGCACGCCCAACATCTACTGGACCCATNCCCTTNCCAAGGGAGACGATCCCGANCCGCNGTTCNGCAGGGACGACGTGATTACGGTGAGCGGCGAGTTCCACACCAGCCGCCAGCCGCATATGGCGATCGAGCCTGACGCCGCTTTTGCTTACATAGGCGAGGACGGCAAGCTGCATATTCACTCCAAGTCCATCGGCGTGCATCTGCACTGCCTGATGATTGCCAACGGACTCGGCATAGAGCAGAACAAACTCGTCATTACCTCCAACCCCCAGGGCGGCAACTTCGGCTACAAGCTGAGCCCCACTTCCGAAGCCTTTGTGGGCCTGGCGGTCATGGCCCTGGGGCGTCCGGCGCATCTGCTCTATACTTACAAACAGCAGATGAACTACACGGGCAAGCGCGCGCCTTTCCACATTCAGGCCACGCTGGCCGCCGACCAAAAGACCGGCAAGCTTGTGGGACTCAAGCACGACTATTCCGTTGACCACGGCCCTTACTGCGAATTCGCCGACATGGTCGCCATCCGGGGCATCCAGTTTATCGGCGCGGGCTATGACATCCCGAATATTCGCGGTTTCGGACGTATCGTGGCCACGAACCATGCCTGGGGCACGGCTTTTCGCGGTTTCGGCAGCCCGGAATCCTTTATGGCCGGCGAACAGCTCATTGATGAAATGGCCATCAAGCTCGGAGAAGACGCCCTGGAATTCCGGGTCAAGAATTGCTACCGTGAAGGCAGCACCACCCCGGTGGGCAATCCCCCCGACGTGATCGCCTATCCCGCCATGATAGAGAAGATTCGTCCCCTGTATAAGGAATTCAAGGAACATGCCGCCAAGGCCTCCACAAATACGCACAAATGGGGCGTCGGCATTGCTTTCGGCACCTATAACTGCGGCGGCGACGGCATAGACAGCGCCGAGGCCCGCATCATCTACGATCCCGACGGCGGTATAACCGTCAGCGCCGCCTGGGCCGACCACGGCCAGGGGTCGGACATGGGCATGGTGGGCACCGCCCATGAAGGGCTCCGTCCCATGGGCATCCCCATTGAAAAGTTCCGCTTTACCTGGTCCGACTCGGAAAAGAACCCTCCCAACGGGCCTACCGGCGCGGAGCGTTCCCAGGTCGTTGTGGGCGGCGCCATACGCACGGCCTGCGAGGCCCTGCTCAAGGCAGCCGGGAAGCCTGACGGCACATACATGAGTTATGAAGAGATGAAGGGGCAAGGGCTGGAAACCAGTTACCTTGGCTCCTACAGCACAGACGGCGTGCCTTGCGATCCGGTCACCGGCCTGGGAAGGCCTTTCTCCGTCTATCTCTACTGCATCCACCTTTCCCTGGTGAGCGTGGAAATAGCCACCGGCAGCCCCAAGGTCGAACGCATGGTCTGCGTGGTGGATATCGGCAAGATAGGCAACAAGCTGCTTACTGACGGCCAGATTTACGGCTCCATTGCCCAGGGCATAGGCTTTGCCCTCAGCGAGCAGTATGAAGATGTGGAAAAGCACGACAACCTTGTGGGCGCGGGCTTCCCCTTTATTGACTCCGTGCCCGACGATCTCACCATTCTCTACTGTGAGGACAATCCGCGCAACTACGGCGCGTTCGGCGCCGGCGGCACCGGCGAGGGCGTCACCTCCACGCCTCATGTGGCCATACTCAACGCCATCCGCAATGCCTGCGGGGCCAGGGTCACTTCGCTGCCGGCCACGCCGCAACGCATTCTGGCGGCAATGCCGAAATAAACCCTGGGGGCTGTACACACAAAGGCTCTTTTTCCCTCTGTCTGCGTTATAAAGGTTTTTTATTCCGGCCCTGTACTCTTATGGTACGGGGCCGGAGCAAAACGGGCCGGGTGACGCAATTATTTGGACAAAAGAACTATTTGGAGGCAGCCCTTAGACAGTGTCGCCACGAGATGTTTTTTCGTTCTCTGGCAAGGAAGATGAGCCTTTTATGAAGGGAGTGTACTCTTCTGGTACATGACCGGAATAAAAGGCGAAATCTGACGCAGCCGGGAGCGGAAAGGCACTCGTGACGACGCTGTCTAGCCGGGAAGGGGAGGCAGAGATACCTCCCCGAGCGTTCTTTTCAGCCGCCCCTGCCCTCGAATCTGCCTGGAACATCCGTCCGGCAAGCAAATTGTTTTTTTCCCCTTGTGAGCTTTTGACCACTATTCCATATTATGACATAGTAGATTTGTTTCTTCCGGTACCCCAAATGCCGTCCTGGCGGGAAAGGTATTGCCGTGCAGAGACTGAACCGAGATATCAACGCGCTGATAGCCGAGCAGCGTGAACGCTTTCTGAACGGCCTGCCTCTTTCGCCGGGGCATTCTGTACGGCCCGAGATTCTACGCTCCTGGCAGCGCAGCCGCAAAGCCGGCGTGGATGAAACAGAAGTGGCGATCCATATGCTGTCCAAAGAAGCGTTCCGGCAGGTCAGGGAAAAGAACGCCGCCCTGCTGGAAACCGCCTTGCCTGTCATTGATATTCTTTACAGCACCATTATTCACTCCCAGACAAACATGCTGATAACCGACGCCAACGCCGTCATTTTGTATTCCAAAGGCGTGGGAACAGGTTTCAGCGCTGCTCCGGCCTGCGCCATGCGCGGTTTTGACGCCGGCGAGACCTCGGAAGGCACTACCGCCATGGGCCTGTGCATCAGCGAAAGGCGAGCCGTTTATGTGACCGGATATGAGCATTACAAGAAGGTATATAGAGACTGGCACTGTACGGCCGCGCCGGTGTTCGACGCTTACGGCGAACTGTTGGGCACAGTGGGTTTTGTCATCAACCGCAACGACCTGCATCCTCATACCCTCGGCATGGTCACCGCCGCCTCCACCCTCATTACCGAGCAAATCAAACTGCGTCTGCTGTACAGGAACCAGCGCGCCATCCTCGACTCCCTGAACGAGGGGGTCATTGTTCTGGACAAAAAACTGCGGGTGGTGGAAATGAATCCTTACGCCTGCAGAATCTTCCAGGTCAAAGACTCCCCCGTGGGCAAAAGCGCTTCGGCCATCGTAAAGAATGAGGGCAACATCAGCCGCCTGCGCGACAAGGCCCCGGTCTGTGATCAGGACGGCACTTTCGTTCTTCTCGGCGGCAGCAAAATGCACTGCAATCTCTCCGCGGAACGTACCGACGAGGGTGGGCTGATCATAAATCTGCGCGAAAACGGGCGAATGCAGCATTTTGCCAAGCGCTTCATGGGCACCAGGGCGAAATATACCTTTACGGATATACTCGGCCAATCGCCCGGCATGTGTCGTGTTCTGGAAATGGCTAAAACCGCCAGTTCCAGCGACGCTTCGGTCCTGATTATCGGGGAAAGCGGCGTGGGCAAGGAACTGATCGCCCAGGCCATCCACAACAACAGCCCCAGACGACGGGGGCCATTCATAGCTCTCAATTGCGGAGCAATTCCCCGTGATCTCGTCCAGACCGAGCTTTTTGGCTACGAACCGGGAGCCTTCACCGGAGCCTCGCGCGACGGCATGATCGGCAAATTTGAAATGGCCGATGGCGG
>JGI994J12354_10003672_pt1 | contig 14206 bp, 11 predicted proteins | sample IntmicLarv3ML3BL_FD_12354 | JGI IMG/M metagenome (IMG submission 12354)
CCACATTGCAGAAAGTATCAAACATGGAGGGCAACAGCAGCAAGTCGGCCGACGAATAGATGGCAGGTAATTTTGATTGTTCGACCCAATCAATAAAAATACCATCCGGCATTTCTTGTTGCAATTGTGTGGAAGCAGGACCTTTTCCGACAATCACCAGCCTCACATTTTCATGTACCGCCTTCACTTGCTCACAAATATTGGATAGCTCCAGTACACCTTTTTCCTCACTTACCCTTCCGACATAGAGCAGTACGGGCGTATCTTCTGCTACTCCGAACAAGTGCTTTTTATCGCTTTCCTGTCTTGAAAAACGAGCATTAGTCCAATGAGCAGTTTGGAATACATTTTTCGAGGCAAGATTCATGTCATGTCCTGTCAACCATTTCTTTTGGTCGGAATTTAATACCAACACACGATCGAATGACTTATAAAAAAAACGAAGTGTACGACGTATCCTGTCCAGGTTTTGCCCTTTAATATTCAGTACTTTGCGCACGAACATCAACCAGTCGGTATGCAAATAAAAGGAGGCTTCAACTGTATAGGTGTGTTTCAGGTATAATCCGCAAAATCCCATGATGCCTTCCGTCGAACAGACCAGTCGATCATATTCGCCTTCAAGAAACAGGTTATGAAGTTCTACAAAGTTCGGAACACAAATATGTTGCTCTTTATAGAACGGAATCTCAAATTCCGACATGGGTTTTAGCACGTACAGATGATCGTCTGGTTGAACTGTTCTGCTGCAAGTAATGATGTCAATCGGATAGTCGTGCTTCTTAATCTGTTGATGCAACTCCTGTAAGAACATGGATACCCCATTATTATCGCCAAACGTATCGGTCATCCAAAGAGTCCGTTTGGGTTGCTCAAATTTTTTGAGAGATCTCGAAAACTTCTGTAAGAACGGACGCGTGTGAAACATGGTCTTCGCACTCGTAAAATGTGCGCCCAAAACAAACAGGGAAGCAAAAAAAGGAAAAGAAAGACCATCCAGGAATTTTGCCACATCGAATGAGGCGTTGTTATCGCTGTTTCCTGTGTATGTGCGCAGACTGATAGGCAATTCCAAGCTGTCAAGTACCGAATCCAACGAGCGTTCTTTCATTTTTTCATCCAGATGTAAATCGGATACTTTTTTCTCAAGCCTGCTGGCCAATAAATTATTTAACAGGTTATTAATGGAAAGAATGGAATTGTAATAATTGTCGACTTTATTTCCTCCAGCACCACGATCCGCTTCGGCTATCTTCACTGCTTCTTCAAAAATTGGCCGGTAATGCGAAGGTAAAAGTAATTTTTTGAAAAACGACGGCTTCTCGCCCATCATACTATCATAAAACAGTTTGATAAACGACATCGTCACTTTATGGTGCTGCACTTCGCTAAAAATATTGGATGCCAGAAAAGAAACAATTTTATCCTGTGGTTCGCCTTTATGAAGTAGCATACGTACCAATCCGGGGTCGCTGTAGTTCAGGGCTATCTGGCAAACGTAATTCAGAAAAGAGATCGTCAGTTTTTCGGTATTCTGGTGCGCTCCGAATGGTGCAATATCGCCATTTTTCAAAGCCTCCAGCGCAAGTATGGACCTGGGTGTATTTTTTAAACGGTTTTGCAAGTCCGGCAGATACAAAAACGAGCCGGTCAAACCGGCAAATATTCCCATGTGGCTATCCGATCCGCCGGTAAGCGACTTTTTGTAGGGATCCACGCAGTAAGCGGTAGGGTCGATCTTAAACTCTTTCGCATAGTTGTCAATCATTTCTTTGTCAATCTGTCCGATCCATTCATTAACCAACATATTCTGCCAGGTATCTCGCTGGCCGTTCAATGTCTCAAAACGTTCGAAAATCAACGACATCTTACGGAAAAAGCTATCGGGAGGCATGTTTTTAACGGCATAATGATAAAGCGGATGTGCCCATATCGTCGGAAGATGATGCTGACGCGTGTATTCCTGAAACGAGTAGATGTTTTTCCGCAGTTTGTTGAGTTTCACTTCCTGTGCCGGCGTAAATCCATAGGTCAGGACATGAATGCCGATATCAAAATCGGGTACCAGACAACTAAATTCAGCAGCCGTCAGTACGTCAATACCTTTGTCCTGTTGAATGTAGCAGGAGCGCGCATTGTTATGATTGGTGATGGTGAGCGCATTACAGCCATTTTTTGTCAATTCCTGCATTAACCGTTCACTTGGAAGCCACGTCTCAGGGACGCGCAAAATACGCCCTATCAGTTCGTCGGGCACATCGCTATTATAATCATGACAATGCAGGTCGATCTTCAACACATCATCTGCCGGAAACCTCGATTCCTGTAACGCTAAAAACTTGTCTAATTCATCTTTCAGACCTTTTTGAAAAAGTAAACTCATAAAAAAATTTTCGCAAAAGTAATGATTTTTGATGACTTTTCTATTACAAAACGATTAAGAAAATATTTCAATAACAGATATTTTTATTTCTTGTCATCTCGAGGGTGTTATTTATTTGCTAACATTTTACCCATACGATTCAAGTATATTTTACGTATAGTGCTGACACGTAAAGATATAACAAAAATAGCAAATGATGAAAAAAAGCCGTAAAAAAAGCGTCTACATCTCTGTAAACGCTTGATTTTCAGTTGTCGGGGTAGCAGGATTCGAACCTGCGACCCCCTGCTCCCAAAGCAGGTGCGCTAACCGGACTGCGCTACACCCCGAAAACTATTCCGTTCATTTGCGGGTGCAAAAGTAGAGAAAAAAACTAAATCTGCAAAGTTAAATGGCAAAAATTTTTTAAAAGATGCATTGTATTCTGGAAAACTTATGCTCAGGCGCTGTCTATTAATACGAATAGTCGGGGGCATTTAATTCTTTCAAGACTTTTTTATTGGTATCACGTCGTTTTGCATCAAAAAACCAGCCCCATTTATTGAAGTAACGAATCAGATTTACAACATGAATTCGTAACATTTTCATGCTTTTACGTGATTCAGCTGCATGTGCGTGCACAACTTTCACATCTGGATAGTAGAGGGTTGCATATTTCTCGTGCATGCGCCGCGTCATGTCAATATCTTCGGGATACATAAAAAACCGCTCATCGAAAAGCCCGACTTCACGCAACGCTGACACACTGAAAAACATAAAACAACCATGATGATACGGTACATTCATGATTTTCTTGTATCCGGTAAATGCTAAATGGAAATTTTTGTTTAACATCGTAGATGCAAATCGCCTGAATAACAAGTCAAATGGCGTAGGTATCAGATTACAGGTATATTGCAGTTCTCCGTTTGGATATACAATCTGAGGAATCATTTGTCCCACTTCCGGGTGAGCATCCATAAATGATGCCAACTTTTCGATGATCCCATTCTGAAATTCAATATCAGGATTGACAACCAAATGATATTTTACCTCTTGTTTGATCGCTTCCTGCATAGCCATGTTGTGGGCCGCCCCAAATCCGATATTACCCTGGCCCTGCACATATACCACCTTTTGTGACAGATTTTCTATTAATTTTTTCAGGTTATCATTGGAAGCATTGTCAATCACATAAATGATGCTGACAAGACTATGATCAAGACAAGTGATAACCGTTCGTAAATCCTTTTCAGGAGAGTTGTAGATAACAAGAGAGGCCGTAATCATTTATATATTATTTAATAGGGTACCATCTCAGCTATTCGTTTCGCTTGAAACGCGTCGGAGAAAACAGGAAATAGCAACTCACGACGTCGCTTAACTATTTCAGATGTGAAAGGCGCCGCCATCAGTTCACGGCATTTTTCGACCATTTCTTCAGGCGTGTCGGCAATTTGGCATAGCTCATCCAAACCACTCCCCGCAAGCATCATCGAATTCACTACCACATAACGCCCTGAAAATAAACTATTTAACAACTTCAACTTCAGGCCCGTATCCTGAAAAGTAACTAACATGTTAACCTGTGCAGTTCGAATCCGCTTATTGATTTGCTCAACAGAGGGATTGACTTCAACCGTAATGTGTTTGTAATGAGATGCCACCTTCAGTAACGCAAGGGAAGGATTCATCCCTGCAATAATGCAACGGTAAGGTGCCATTTTACTGAAAACATGCTCAATAAGATACAACGCCGCTTTTTCGTTTTCTTTGACTGACAACTTACCGTGATAAAGCAAAAAATCTGATTCCCCTGCTAACGATGTCACGTCCTCATTCCCATGAAAACAGGGTACAAATTCCACACGACTGTTCGGGAACTCTTTTTGCAGATAAGCAGTATCGTTTTTCGAAACAGCAATCATTAAGGCTGCTCCCGAAACTTGTTTCTGAAACCACTTAAATCGTAGTGCTTCGATATGATAAAAACATTTTTTCAGGATACGATGTTCCGCCCTTCCTATATTGCGATAATAATCATGCTCTATGTTACATTCGCGAAATATTTTGAACCGACCACGCAAACGGATGTCATTCAAATAGTAACAAGTGTGCAATCCCTCAAATAGAATGGGGTAATCATTTTTCAACAGATTATCGATCAGTCGTTTATCTTTACGGCTATATACATTATACGGAAGCAGAGACAGATTAGTTCGTACACCCGTTCGACGCCGATAATAATAAACCTTTTCACAAAAAACCTCCAGCTCGGAAGCGGGAGGCCTTTCGTACTCAAAACAATGCAAGATGATTTTCATACCATACGCATGCAAAGCTTTGATTTTACAATAAATATCAATCACTCCACCATAGTTTGCCGGCCATGGAATATTGAGAGAAACTACATTTATTATTTTATCCATTTCAAAATAATGATTGTCGTAATTTTACCTGTATTATTCTTATTGCACACAGTTGAAACAGATTTAAAGTATTTACGCTGATTTTAATATCTGTGAAAATCTGTTTCATCTGCGATATCTGAGTGCGTTATAACAAAGAGCATGAATAAATCAAGTTTAATACTATAACAAATAAATCATCATTTTATTGTATTTCCCGTAGAGACAGGGCATTTATATTGAACCTGGTCTATCACGGACGAGGCAAAGCCCCAACCAAGCGGACGAATTCACGGCGATAACCTTGTTTATCCTCATCGTATCCTTTGCGTGCTAAGGCAATGACGTCATCATAAGTAGCTGTACCTTTGAAATCGGAATCACGCAACAGCTGCCCGAACATGGCTACTGCCGAAGCGAAGTTATAATCGACGCTGGGGGCTTTATTTCTATCGTTTACCATGACCGCTTTTTCCATTTTTATGCTACTATCGCTGTACAGCGGTTTGTAACGCAACTTAACAGTCATCATCTCGCCATTATTTAAACCTGTGGACGACGTAAGAACAGGCGTAGTCTGGTATTTCAAATCATCTACGCTCGCAAAGGTATTTCTGACGCCAACTGGAATGATTTCATAAAAAGCAGTTACGGTATGACCGGCACCCAACTCACCGGCGTCCTTTGTGTCGTCATTAAAATCTTCCTTGTTGAGCAACCGGCTTTCATAACCTACCAACCGGTAAGCGTTGACATAAGCAGGGTTGAACTCTACCTGCATCTTCACGTCCTTGGCTACTGCATACATGGTGGAGCCAAACTCTTGTACCAATACACGGTTGGCTTCCTGGAGGTTATCAATATACGCGTGGTTTCCATTTCCTTTCTGCGACAGGACTTGTAGTTTGCTGTCTTTATAATTCCCCATACCATAGCCTAAAACAGTCAGAAAAATGCCGGTCTTACGTTTTTCTTCTATCAAGCTTTCCAATCCTTTTTCGGATGAAACACCCACGTTGAAATCTCCATCTGTACAGAGAATGATCCGGTTGTTGCCACCTTTGATAAAATTCCTTTGTGCTACCTTGTATGCCAATTCGATACCGGCACCGCCAGCAGTCGATCCACCTGCTTCCAACGCCTCGAGCGCTTCGATAATCTTTTGTTTGTCGGCTCCAGAAGTCGCAGGTAATACCTCACCGGCTGCGCCTGCATAAACGACTATCGAAACCATGTCGTTATCCCGCAAATTGTTAGCCAACAGCTTCAGGGAAGACTTTACCAGTGGCAGACGGTTCGGACTAAACATCGACCCCGACACATCAATCAGGAAAACAAAGTTCGATGCCGGAATATCTTCCGACGGTACTTCTTTTGCTTTCATGCCGATACGTACCAGCAGATGTTCCTTATTCCAAGGGCAGGTTTGCGTTTCGGTTACGATAGCAATCGGATGCGTGCCTGATGGCTTTGGGTAATCGTATGAGAAATAATTAATGAACTGTTCCACGCGCACTGCATCCTTTTCGGGCTTTTTCCCCTGATTGATCATCCGGCGTACATTGCTGTAAGACGCCACGTCCACGTCAAGCGAAAACGTAGAGAGTGGGTCGGATTTAGCCTCTTTGAACCGGTTTTCGGAGAAAGTGCTGTATTCCTCGTTTTGTTCATTATCGTAGGAATAGCTCGGCGATACTTGTGCTTGCGATACGGGTCTTGAAGTAGTATAAGAAATCGGACTCTCTTGCATAGCCACAGACCTTTCGATAATCTCAATCACACGCGAACGAGAAGATTTCTTGGGAGCACCATATCCTACCGCAACTATTTCTTCTAACTCACTATTGTCAGGTTGTAGCGCTATATTTAGACTTTTATCACTGACTTTTTTTTCCTGCGCCACATAGCCGATGTATGAAAATGTAAGCGTTTTTCCCTTTTCAACCCGAAGAGAGTAGTTCCCATTCACATCGGTTGACGTTCCATTGTTTGTTCCTTTTTCCACGACAGACACGCCCGGAAGCGAACTTTTTGTGTTTCCATCCGTCACTGTTCCTGTTACAGTCCATATTTCAGACTGTTCAACTGTCATCCCTGCGGCCAATAATACGGTCAGTCCAAGGATTGCTATAAAAATAATCGTTTTCATAAGTCAAAAAATTAAAATGTTAATAAATATCTTTATCCAATTGATGCGGAAATGATAGAAATTCCATAAAAGTTACCTATTTTTGTCGGAATAAATGACGTTTTTTTGATTATAATTTTGTAATATGCTAATTATCAGCAGAAATCATTTCAATAAAAAATGAACCGAATAGACAAAAATTTATCCTATACATCAGGTAGCGAAGAAGAATTGTTAACACAATTCATGCAGACTGCCAATCAGGAATATTTGGGGCAGTTGTATTCCCGCTATATTCCAATGGTATACGGATTGAGTCTGAAATATCTGCAAAAAATAGAAGATGCGGAAGATGCTGTCATCAATATCTATGAGGAATTGCATCAGAAAATACGTAACTATCAGGTGGATAATTTCAAAACATGGCTTTTTAGTGTGGCAAAAAACCACTGTCTGCAGATCCTTCGGAAAGAAAAGAATAAGTTTTATGAAGAAATTAATGTGTCGATTATGGATTCCGACGCGTTTGAACATCTCATAGATGTAGCGGAAGATAAGGAAAAAGAGGAGGCGCTCAACTATTGTCTTGATACGCTTCCAGAAGAACAACGGCAATGTGTCGTTCATTTTTATTATGATGAACTTTCGTATGCCGATATTGTGGATAAGACCGGATTTGCGTTGAGCAAGGTGAAGAGTTATATTCAAAACGGAAAACGGAACCTCAAGATTTGTATATTGAAATTAGTAAAAAGTTGATTATGAAGTTGAAAGATTATATACAAGGCGACAGGCATGGCAAAGAGGTCAATCGATTGGAACGCGATGCCATGAACGACCCATTCCTGCAGGATGCGTTGGAGGGGTTTGACGCTGTTGCGGGTGATCATACAAAAACGATTGAGCGGCTTGAAAAACGATTTGCCCATCCTGTCACTCACGACCTCAAAACAGATAATGTCATGGAAGCCCACGCTATGGCCGCGCCTCAGAATAAAAGGCAGCTGTTTCTGTATGGGTCGGTCGCTGCATCCATTCTGCTATTGATCGGCTTTGGCACATTCTTTCTGTTGGGAAAAAACGAAATGAAACAGGAGCCGATTGCGATGATTCAAGCGGATGAAAAACAAATGATAGTCCATGATGAAACCCCGTTGTTGCAGCAAGAAATGGAAATAGAAATGGAACCCAATGTCATGCAATCACCACCTGCTCCTGCTGTCTTTAAAAAAGAAGAAAATCCGACGGTGCAATTTCAGGCAGTGCCGAATATCGAAGAGATGGTTGAAAAGGCTGTTGATGTTACGGCTGCTGATAGGATTCAGGAAGAGGTGGTAGAATCAATCATTACGGAAGCACAAGCAGTAGAAGCCGAAGACATTACATTTTTCGTCGCAGCGGAAAGAAGTGCTGCTAAAGTAACGACTCAGGACTCGGACATGATAGATTTAAGCGGTACCGTCGTCAACGAAGCCGGTGAACCGATATCTGGCGTTTCTATCCTGAATAAAGGGACAGCAATTGGCGTTATTACGGATATCGACGGGGTCTATAACCTACAATTATCCAAAGATGATTCTATCAATCTGATGGCAAGTTATATCGGATATGAGACAAAAGAAATAGCGCTTGCCGACAATCACCAAACGATAACGCTCAATGAATCGCAGTTATCACTTGATGAAGTAGTCGTTGTGGGTTATGGTGTTCAAAAAACATTTAGAGAAAAAGAATTCCAGGCCTATTGTCAGCAAAAGGCCGATAAAAATGTATGTGACGGCAAAAAAGTATCTGTCAGAGTTACTTTTTTCATCGACGCGACAGGCAAACCCACGGAGATTCTTTGTGAAAAATATACTTGCGAAAACGCAAAAAAAGAAATAGAAAATCTGCTGTCCTCCTCACCCCTCTGGACCACTACAAACAAAAAGGTTACCATGACAATCCGCTGGTAGATATGCGGCGTGCCACGTCTCTCACATATCGCTGATCCTACGTTCGGCAGCACACCACCTACGGCGCACATGGTCGCAATAAGACATAGTATAAGTACTTTTTTTATCGGAAAATGTATTAAAAAAATCATATTGCCATTTTCCGGACAAATAGATATACAAATAGGTAGGTGTCCGAAAAATATTTACAAAAATATTTTATAATTTAAAAATATGTATTTACTTTGTCGCATGAAATACGGATTATTCCGGAGGAGATAAATGGAGACTTTTATCCTCCGGTAAAATCAAAAGGTAATAAAGGAGTTTTCAGAAGTAACATTAATTCGTAAAAGATAAAAAAATGAAAAAGATTATTTTGTTTTCTATTATGACTTGCATTGTATGTGGATTAGCAAGTTTTGTTTTTTGTTCGTTTAGTAGTTCTAATCCCGACAGTAACGCCGACGACACAAAGGAAGAATTAGTTTTTCAAACAGGGTTTGAAGGGACGACACGAGTCATCCCAATTGAAGATGAAAATGATGACATTATTGGGTTTGAGCCTGGTCTTACGAAAAGTAGTTGGGACGAATTGAAAACGAATGGAGGTATGAACCTGGTGTTTGTAAATTATACCGGTGGTGATTCAACTCAACGCACGGCACGAATCATACCAGAACCAGGTAATAGTAAAAACCACGTTCTTCGTTTTCAGGTCTTTGATTCGTGGGGCGCTTCTGAAAGGCAGAATAAAGCAAGGGTGCAAGTTGAATTTCATGAAATAACACCTGGATTCAAGGAGTTTTATCAATCCATGCGCGTTTTCTTGCATGAGGATTTCAACGCCTTGAAAAGTTTTCCCAAACGAATAGGCTGGCTTACCATTTCTGAGTTCTGGAACAATGAATGGTGGTTTCCCGAAGAGAAAAATGGATTCCGAGTCACCTTGGGTGTCGGCAAACCAGCCGGAGAAACAAGCGACCTGTTTTTTATCCTGAACGCGGAAGATGCCGGTATGAAAGAAGTCTGGAATGGGGATAATTTCGACGTAAAAGTTCCCATCGGCAAATGGTTTACAATGGATTATTATTTCAAAGAAGGTAACGACAAAACCGGACGGTTTTATATGACGATCACGCCTGAAGGTGGCCAGAAACAAGTTGTATTTGACATCCATAACTTCACACACTTCACCAAAGACCCTGCTCCGGACGGTGTGACAGGATATAATCCGATGAAATTGTATACCTCTCGCGAAGTTGTTGCTTTCATGAAAAATCAAGGGAAAAGTCTGCAGATTTATTGGGATGATCTGAAACTTTGGAAAAACAAACGACCTGAATAGATTATTGAGATGACTGTCTGGTACAAATCCCCTTGATATTAGACTATGCTCAATTAAAAAATGGAGTCCTTAATGAGAGTAGGTTGAATAAATTAAAAAAGATTTGGGGTATATTACCATTACCGGCAACAGGAGATATCTTATTCATGATAGAACGTAGTATTGCAATTTCAGATAAAAATGGTAATACTACTGGTTGTACCACGCAACCGGTAATAAATGATATCGATGATTATTTATAAGATATTGATCTCGTAATGTATCTTATTAATAGATTATTTTATGTAGAAAACAATTATTTATACCTGTTAGTTGGTGCTGAAAGTTTTTTTAAAGAAGGAAGTAAACCTCCATTCGAAAACCTTACTGAAAAAAGCAATCCTGTTGTGCTGAAAATAAAATTGAAATCATACAATCAAACATGAAAACAATACATGAAAATATAATAGCTTGTACGGTTATTTTTTTTACGCTATCGTGTAATTCAGAAGAAAAAACGGATTTTTTAACACTTTTGGCAGACCCCAATACAGACACTCCGTTGGTATTATCGGAAATCTCTGAAAAGATCGAAGCCATAGAGCTTGAAGTGACAGATGAAAGTCTTATACAAAGAGTTTCACGTGTTCTTTATTCGTCTGATTTTATCATTGTTCAGGAATGGAAGTCAATAATGCTTTTTGATAAAAAGGGGAAATTTATCCGACGGATAGGTTCAGTCGGTCAGGGTCCCGGCGAATATACTGGCATAAGTAGTATCGCGGCAGATTTTACTTTAAAAAAAATATTTGTTTTTGCTTCAGAGGGTAAATTCATTAGTTATGATTTTGAAGGAAATTTCATAAAACAGTCGCCTACAGGTTATTATTCTCGTACGCGTAATCCATACATAAATTATATTGATAACAAGTTATTCATTCTTTCGGAATCTTTTATTTTCATAAATGAAAATGATACTAAAAATCAGAGAACCTTATTTGTTATTAATGATGACCTTCTAAAAGCTGACAGTATATTAGTTTGACAAATAGACCTGAGACAATTTGAAATTGGATATCCGCCTGAAAATGAATATTTAACAAGAGAAGGAAATAACACTTACCTTTACTATAACATACTTATACCCAATCACATAATTTCTGATACGCTATTTCAGATAGATAATAATAATCTAATGCGACATCTTAATATAAAATTCAATAATAGAAGACTAAATTCAGAAGGAAAAAAGGACATATATATAGGTAATATATATCGAAGTTCCCGTTATGTTTTTACACCGTACTATCATAACTCAAGAAAGCAGAATTATTTTTTCTGTCACGATCTGAAGACCAATAAAAGTTATAATATGAAAGACGGCCTTACAGATGATATACATACAAGAGAAAAGGTTGTAATTCAACCGTTTTATAATGACACGAACAAATTTTATTACTTACATACCCATGTCAAAGAAGATGATATAGACGAACCAAATCCTACTCTTTATATCGGAATATTGAAAAAATGATGTGAAAGAATCCTATTTACGTAAGTATTTGGATGCTCCATTGCTAAATGGAAACACAAATAATTATTTTTTGTTCGACCGGAATGGCAATATTGATAAAGGTTTTCCAAGTCATTACTTTATTGATAAAGACATTCCATTTCCATCCACATGGTTATCTCACGGGTTGGCTTCCGGATAGATAGAGATTTGCATGTAAAAGATCACGCCAATGACACAATTTATGCTATTACCAATTCAAACTTACAGCCGGCATACGTTTTTGATGTTGGAAAATATTCGTATCCATTAGATAAAATCAATGATGAAGGGAAAATTAAAATAATGCGCTGCAGTGGGTACGCAAAAAGCTAAATTCGATATGAACATGGAAACGAAAAAAAGCATTGTTGCCGTCAGCTGTTGCAGCGGATTCAAGAGACTTAGTCGTTTTTCACGACTCGGCATAGTTGAAGCAAGCTTCACTCTGCGCTCGCTGCTCAAAACGTTGCAAATCCGGAAAGACGGGGATAAAAAACTTTTTTTTGAATAGAATTGCCAAAACACCGTGTATTTTCGTATCTTTGTCAAAATCAAACAGTCGATATGGAAACAAAAAACCAACAAATTTTCCAACATATGAATAGGCATCGAAGTATTATTTTTTTCATCTCTTCTCTTTTTGTTTTTGTAACTATGGACGCCCAGATTCCGGCTACATTACAAAAAACCATTGAAAACTTACAAATTGGTCATCTCGGAAATGTAAAACCTATGCAAGAAGTAAAACGCATAGACAATAACACCTATCACGTCAGCCTTATTTTCGATTTACCAGAAAGCGTGCAACAGGATGATTGGCAGGTCAATATCACGCCTACATTTATACCGTCTTTCAATTGGGCTCCTCATTTGACCCCGGAGGATGATTATATAATCGATCAGCATGTCTTCAGGACCCCGGCTATGATTGTTGCCGACAACAAGCAGGTATTGATTGTTATTCCTGATGTTGAGATGCTTAAAGGCGGCTCTCCGGTGAGGTGGTATATGGATATGGATGCCAAAAAAAATAAACTGACGCTGGGTATGAGCAACAATACAGTTCCCAATCATGTTTTGTTTAAACGCGCTCCCGGAGCGTCGTATCCAAAAGGAAAAGTTCGGTTCGGCTTTTACCTGATGACATCTACGGATGAAAATGACATTATAAATCCTTTCAGAAGGCCATTGGAGTTTTTCTGGAATAATTGGGGTGCTGCATTGTTTAATGCGGGAAATCCACTTTCCGGAGATTTGAGTCCTTATGTAAAACATACCTACAACTGGGCTTTTGACACATGGGGAGAGAGCGTCTGGCAACAGTTTCCCATGAATGGGAAACAAGTGGGAGCGCCTGTTTTCATTGTGAATACAACACAAAGCCCCAACTATCAGGGGCACGTGAACGAAAGAGAGTTCCGTTCGATCTGGAATCAGGCATGGTTTAGTTCCCTGAGATCAGCGAGTGGATTGTTTCGTTATGCACGCCGTACAGGCGATAAGGGACTGATGGAGAAGGCAAATATGACGAAAGAACTGGCCTTGTCTTTCCCGATGAAGGATGGTTTTTTCTACGGATTGATAGCGACGGAAATGGAGGCTATTGAGATAGATGGTAAAAACTACAACCGCAGCAAAGGATGGGATACTTATTATTGGGGTAATTCAAATCGAAATCCTTACGCCCGGGATGCGCGAAAAGCGCCGTTCCATCTATTAGATATGAGCTGGACGGCCCTGTTAATGCTTCGTTGGTACGAAGATTTAGAAAAAGACCCGCGGTTATTGGAGTACGCCGAGGTTTATGCCAAGGCATTATTAACCAAACAAGATGCTATGGGATTTTTCCCCGGCTGGCTTGACTTAGAGACGTTGCAGCCTACGGAATACCTCAACGATTCGCCCGAAACATCCATGTCCGTCACCTTCCTTTTGAAACTGTATCAATTGACCCATAATAAGTCTTACAAAGAAGCAGCTTTGAAAGCAATGAACGCGGTAGTAGCTGAAATAATACCCATCGGAAGATGGGAAGATTTTGAAACCTACTGGTCGTGTTGCAGGATTGGTTATCCGGATTGGGTTGGAAAAAAAGTGAGCAGAAATAACATGTTTAAACAGTGCAATTTCTCCATGTTCTGGACAACGGAAGCCTTATTTGAATGCTATCAGGAGACGAAGGAAAAAAAATATTTAGAATACGGACAGCGAACGCTTGACGAACTGCTTATGACGCAGTCTTCGTGGCAACCTCCTTATATTTATGTGAAAGCATTGGGCGGATTCGGGGTAATGAATAGCGACGGCGAATGGAATGATTCCCGCGAAAGTATGTTTGCCGAAATAATCCTTCAATACGGCAAACTGTTAAACAAAAAGGAATACACGCAACGGGGCATATCAGCCCTCCGTTCCTCATTTGCTATGATGTACTGTCCCGAAAACCCCGTTACCAAAGCGCAGTGGGAAAAGGTATGGCCTTTCTTCGGGCC
>JGI994J12354_10003673_pt1 | contig 14206 bp, 13 predicted proteins | sample IntmicLarv3ML3BL_FD_12354 | JGI IMG/M metagenome (IMG submission 12354)
ACGGCTGTGATAATTATTGTACATATTGCGTTGTGCCGTACGTCCGAGGGCGCGAGAGAAGCCGCAAAACCGAAGATATTATTAATGAAATAAAATCTTTGGTTGCTGACGGAGTTATCGAGATTATGCTTTTGGGGCAAAACGTAAATTCTTACGGAAAAAATCTTGAAAACCCGATTTCGTTTGCGGAGTTACTGCGCGAAGTAAATAAAATAGACGGATTGCAGCGAATACGTTTTGTTACAAGTCACCCGAAAGATATTTCGGAAGAACTTTTAATTGCGATGAAAGAATGTGAAAAAGTTTGCAATCATTTACATTTGCCGTTTCAATCGGGAAGCAACGATATTTTAAAAGCGATGAACAGAAGATACACGAAAGAGCATTATTTGAGTATCGTAAAAAAGGCTAAAGAATTGTTACCGAATTTGGGCTTGACGACGGATATTATTGTGGGATTTCCGGGCGAAACGGACGAGGATTTTAAAGATACTTTAAGCGTCGCGGAACAATGCGAATTTTCTGCCGCCTATACTTTTATTTATTCAAAACGAACAGGGACTCCCGCGGCGACTATGGAAAATCAAGTTTCTGAGGAAGATGTGAAAGTTCGTTTTAAAGAATTATTGAATTTGCTTAACGACGGATTTTATGAATACAACAAAAGTTTCATCGGAAAAACCGTAAAAGTTTTGGTCGAAAGCGTTAACGAACAAAATAACGAACTCGTAACAGGCAGGACGAGCGAAAACGTTCTTGTGCATTTGGTGGGCGACGAAAGTTTAATCGGAAAAATTGTTGATGTTAATATAAACGGAAATAAATCTTTTTATATGACGGGAGAATTAGTAAAATAGGGGGCTTGATTTAATTGGCTGAAAAGAAATTTACGCCTATGATGGAGCAATATTTTAATATAAAAGAAGATTATAAACATTGCTTGGTTTTTTTTAGAATGGGAGATTTTTACGAACTTTTTTTCGGTGATGCATTGATTGCATCAAAAGAATTGGAAATTACATTAACGGGGCGCGATTGCGGAATGGACGAAAAAGCACCGATGTGCGGTGTTCCTTATCATTCTGTCGATTCTTACATCGCGCGGTTGATAGAAAAAAATTATAAAGTTGCGATTTGTGAGCAAGTCAGTGACCCGAAACTTTCAAAAACGATTGTTAAAAGAGAAGTTGTCCGAGTTATAACAAAAGGAACGGTTTTAGATTCGACAATGCTCGATGAGGGCAAAAATAATTATTTGATGTCAATACTCGAGAAAGATAACTGCTTCGGCGTATCTTTCTGCGACATTTCAACGGGTGAGTTTTTAACGACGGAATTTTTATCTGCCGATATGAAAAAAGTTATCGACGAAATCGAAAAATTTAAGCCGTCCGAAATAATCGCGAATGAAAATTTTTCGTTTAGCAAAGAAATTGAAAATATATTCGGCATAAAAATTAACATTTATAAAGATTGGACGTTTGAAAATATCGTTGCGGAGAAAAAACTCACCACGCATTTCGGCGTTTTAAATTTGGACGGGTTCGGATTAGTCGGGCATAAATACGCGATAGCCGCAAGCGGCGCGTTATTGGAATATTTATATGAAACGCAAATGAACGCGCTTTCACATATTAATTCCGTAAAACTTTATTCCGATTCCGACATTATGAATATCGATTTAAGCTCGCGCAGAAACTTAGAATTGACGGAAACTATGCGTGATAAAAACAAAAAAGGTTCGCTCCTGCACGTTTTGGACAGCACAAAAACGCCGATGGGTTCGCGCCTTATCCGCAAATGGATTGAAGAGCCTCTTTTAAATGTGTCGGAAATCGAAAAAAGACTTGACTGCGTTGCCGAAATGAAAAGCGATGTTTTACTGCGTGAGGAAATCAAAGAAATTTTACATACAATACATGATATCCCCAGAATTTTAAGCCGTATTATTTATAAAACGTGCAACGGGCGCGATTTAATAATGTTGAAAAACTCCATTAAAAATTTACCCGCGATAAAGATTTTATTATCTAATTGCAAATCTAAACTTTTTACCGAGTTTAAAGAAAATTTAGAAACGCTCGAGGATTTAACCGAATCGATAGAGCAAAGTATTTTTGAAGACGCGCCGTTTAGTGTGCGCGAGGGAAATATTATAAATGATAATTATAATGAAAAACTGGACGAATACAGAGAAACCAAAGCAGAGGGCACGGATTGGCTTTTTAGGCTTGAAAACGAGGAGAAAGAAAAAACGGGTATAAAAAATTTACGAATTAAATACAATAAAATTTTCGGATATTTCATTGAAATTACCAATTCGTATAAAGATTTAGTTCCCGAAAATTATATCAGACGCCAAACGTTAGCTAACTGCGAGCGTTTTATTGTGGACGAATTGAAAATTATCGAGAGCAAAATTTTAGAAGCCGAAGAAAATATAAATTCTTTGGAATACAATCTTTTTATGGAAATCGTGGAAAAAACTTTGGAACATATCGACAAAATTCAAACGTCAACGGAGATTATTTCAAAATTGGATACGCTTATTTCATTCGCGGAAGTCGCGGACAAAAATAATTATTGCCGCCCGACTTTTAATAAAAAAGGCGAAATCAATATCACAAACGGGCGTCACCCCGTTGTGGAGCAACGCACGGAATATTCGTTTGTTCCCAATAACACAACTTTAAATAAAAAAGAAAGGCTTGCGATTATCACAGGTCCGAATATGGCGGGGAAAAGCACGTTCATGCGCCAAACCGCCTTAATCGTTTTGATGTCGCAAATCGGAAGTTTTGTTCCCGCGGATAATTGCGACACAAGCATTGTCGATAGGATTTTTACGCGTGTCGGCGCATCGGACGATTTGGCAACGGGACAAAGCACATTCATGGTTGAAATGATTGAAGTTTCTAACATTTTAAATAACGCGACCAAAAACAGCCTTTTGATTTTGGACGAAATCGGGCGCGGAACAAGCACATACGACGGATTGAGTATTGCATGGTCGGTTTTGGAATATATCGCGAGCAAAAAGAACCTCGGCGCGAAAACATTATTTGCAACTCATTATCATGAAATCACAGACCTCGAAGAGAAAATCGACGGTGTTATTAATTATAATGTTACTGTCGAAGAAGTCGGTAGCGAAGTCGTATTTTTGCGAAAAATCGAACGCGGCAGAGCATCTTCAAGTTATGGGATTCACGTCGCGAAACTCGCGGGGATTCCGAAATCCGTTACGGACAGAGCGACGCAAATTTTAAAAGAATTGGATAATATTAAAGACGGAAACGGATATGAAATTACGCCGAATAGCGATAATGCACCTTATGAAGGTGTTGTTTATGAGGCAAGCGCGTTTGAAAAAAATACGCTTACGTTTTTGGAGGGCGTTGCGAATTTGGACGTTAACAATATAACGCCGATTGAATCTTTGGATAAATTGAGCAAATTGCAAAATCAAATTAAAAATATTTTGGGCAGTCGATGAAAATTCGCCTATCGAAAGGATTGTAGCTCATGAAAAAGGCAATTACCGCAATTTTAATTTTTATAGTCATTACTTTTTTGATTATGGTTTCGCCGATGTTGCTTTTTTCGATTCTACTGAGTTTTGAAACTCCGGAAAAAGCGTCCGGATTAATTAACGGATTGAAACCGCGAATACCGGAAATTAAAACTTTTTTTGAAGAAAATCGAGAAAACTTCAATGCACTTGAAGAGTTTCAAAAAGAAACAGGAAAACAGCGTTATACATTTCGTTTAAGAGAAGAAATGGAAGTGAGTATTTCTGAATTTAATGAAGCTATGTCGGCGTCTTACAATTCTTCAACTTTTACTTTGGAAGAAGCGTCGCTGACTGATGCATTCAAAGAAACAATTACGGAACTTTGCCAAGGCATTGACGGTGACGGATATATAGACATCGGCGGTAATAATATTTCAATAATGTATGCGACTTCGGAGAAAGACAGCAGAGCGACTGTGTTTATTAAAGATATTGATAAACATATTGATACTGTAGATGAGAAAACGCTGTATTTAGAAATGTTAGACGAGGGTTGGTTTTTGGAAATTTTTTATCACCCTCGCAGTTAACTCTGAAAAAAATCGCAGATGAATGATTTTGAGGATTTTTTTACATTCGTTTTAAAAAGCAAGCAAACTTTTATGCAAAAAACGAAGAATACATCACCCCAAAATCAAACCATAAATAAAATACACAATTACGAAATACAATAAAATCAAAAAAACATAATAACAAAGAATCACACTTTTGCAAATCGTCAAATATAAAATCCCATTGAAATTTTTTTTGGAAATATAAAGCCGTCTTATAAATTCGATATGAAAAACGGGATTTACAAACAGAAAAAGAAATATATATAAACCAAATAGGTAGCCGAGCCACTCGTTAAGATTTCTTCTTAGACCTGTTCGGAAACCTGAACAAGCTGCCTCAAACCGCGTTAAAGCATCGCGGTTTGAGGCAGCAAAAAGATAGTTTCCGAACAGCTTTATTAAAAATTTTCGCATAAAAAAATCCCCCTCGGTTAAGTATACTCCGAAAGGGCAAATTTTTCTATACTTTTTAATTTGTTAAAATATTTTTTCCAAAATAAAAAAGCGGACAACAAACCTAATCGACGCCCACTTTTATATTATTCATAAAATATTTTTTACTCTTCGGTTTTCGTTTCTTCGAGAACCTCCGTCGTTTCTTCTGCGATTTCTTCCGCCACAGTTTCCTCAACGACTTCTTCTTCAACGTTCTCTGAACTATATACTAATCTGGTAGTCGCATTTGTATCGTCCGCAACTTCCTCTTCGACTTCTTCTTTCACCACTACGGGAGCGTCAGCCTCTTTTTTGCTCAAGCTGATTCTTTTCTTATCTCTGTCCACTTCTGTAATTTTCACATTAACGATTTCGCCGACTGATAATTCATCTTCAGGTTTAACAACGTGTTTCGCCGCGATTTGAGAAATGTGAACCAAACCGTCGATGCCCGGTTCTAACTCTACGAACACACCGAAATCAACCATTCTTGCAACTTTACCCGATACAACGCTTCCAACTGGAAATTTTTCTTCGATGGCATACCAAGGGTCTTCTTTAACATCTTTCAAAGTTAAAGAAATTTTTCCTTTTTCTTTATCGAAGTCAATAACCGTAACTTCAACAACATCGCCCTCTTTGAGAACATCGGTAACTTGTTTGACTCTTCCCCAAGATAATTCTGAAATGTGAATAAGNCCGTCGATTCCGCCGAGGTCAACAAAAGCACCGAATTTTACAAGTCGTCTTACCGTACCCGTTCTCTTTTGAGAAACTTCGATTGTATCGAAAACTTCTGCTTTTCTCTTGTTTTCAACTTCTTGAACCAATTCTTTTCTGCCCGCAACGATTCTGTTTTTTTCAGGATTATACTCAAGAATTTTAAAATCCAAATCCGCACCGACAAACGGTTGCAAATCTCCGACATATTTATTTGAAATTTGAGATGACGGAACAAAAACTTGAACGCCTCTGATGAAAGCCATCAAGCCGCCGTTAACGGTTTTCGTAACTTTACCTTGAACAATTTCATTATTATCAAAAGCTTCTTTGAGAGCAATTTTATTTTTCTCAGCTTCGATTTTCTTTCTGGAAAGTTGCACATTGCCCTCGCCGTCATTGACACGATAAACATAAACCTCAATTTCGTCATCTTGTTTATACGCTTCTTTAACATTAAAATCAGGGTCATCGGATATTTCTTCTCTTGCGATTATTCCATCGGCTTTGTAGCCCAAATTAACATAAATCTCACCATCATCAGATACCCTCAAAATAGTTCCTTTAACAATTTGTCCGTTATGTAAAGAAACCATAGACTGGTCTAGCATTTCTTCAAATGTCATATCCGTATTATTATTCTCACTCATGGTTTTTACAGCCTCCTTTATTATGCATGGTGGTGTTGACGCACCAGCTGCTAATCCAATTTTATCATCATAACCTAAAATATTCAACTCTAATTCCGCAATACTTTCAACTAAATATGAATTTATGCAGTTATTTTTACTAATTTCAAATAGCTTTTTGGTGTTACTGCTGGATTTATCGCCCAGAATAATCATTTTATCTACGTTTTTTGAAATTTCAGAAACTTCTTCCTGCCTTTTAATCGTCGCGTTGCAAATTGTGTTAAATATTTTTATGTCTAAGTTAAAATTTTCTATATTTTGGATTATCTCATTAAATTTATTATTATCAAATGTGGTTTGCACCACAAGACAATATTTGTGGTTAGGGTCAAAGTCTGTTTCTTTTAACATTTCGAGTGACGAAATTATTATTGAACTATCCAGACTGTAACCGTTTATTCCTATAACCTCGGGATGATTTTTATCACCCAAAATTATAATCTTGTTTCCTTGTATGAAATTTTCTTCTACAAGTCTATGAATTTTTTTCACATATGGGCACGTCAAATCGAAATATTCAATGTTGTTATCGTTCAAATATTCATAAACCGCGGGCGGAACGCCGTGCGAGCGCAAAACTACGCTTCTGCCGTTCACGTCTTCCAAATTATTTATCGAAATTATATCCGATTTTTCTAAGTCTTTAACAACATTTTTATTATGAATCAATGGGCCGTATGTGCAGATGCGTTTATCTTCGGCGAGTTCTTTCGCGCTGTTTATCGCGCGTTCAACGCCAAAACAAAAACCCGCGTGGTCAGCCAAAATTATTTCCATCAAAAATATCTCCCAATTAAAATATTTTTTTTATTAAACTTTTTTTAACCTATCTCAACTCTAAAACTTTTCTCGTAATCTCTTCCACAATGACATTCAAATCTTCTTTACCGAGTTTTTTTCCATGATATTCGGAAAAATCCATCGGCGCTCCGACTTTTATATAAACTTTTTTAAACGGGTGATAATGTCCCGTTATGGATATCGGAACAATCGGCGCTCTGCCTTTTACGGCGAATAACGCAACGCCCGATTTTGCATTTTCAACGTCGTCATTTTCTTGTCTTGTGCCTTGAAAAAATATCCCCAAAACTTTATCGGCTTTTAAAATTTTCAAAGCTTCTCTGAAAACGCTGATGTCTTTCGGATTATTTCTATCAGCGGGAAACGCGCCCAAACCGCGGCAAAGCGGGCCTGTAATTTTATTATCGAACAACTCTTTTTTTCCTATCAAATGAACTTGTCTTTTCGTACAAAAAGCCATTAAAAATGCATCACAAATATGAATATGATTCGCTGTTAAAACGACAGGGCCTTCTTTCGGAATATTTTCAAGCCCTTCAAATCTCATTCTGAAAATTATTCTGAAAACCAGATATACCAAAGCACGAACAAATTTATAAAACATGATTTCACCTCTGCCTCTCTACTCAACAATCTTTTTATATTCCGTCAAAACGGTTTCCGCAACTTCTTCAAGCGTTAAATCACTCGAATCAATATAAATTGCATCTTCGCATTGCACAAGCGGATTAACCTCGCGATTTTTATCACGAAAATCCCGAATTTCAAATTCTTTAAAAACGGTTTCGTAATCGCTTTCCGTTCCTTTTGCCTTGAGTTCCTTGAGTTTTCTCCGCGTTTTTTCTTCCGTGGACGCGTCTAAATATATTTTTAAATCGGCATTTTTTAAAATGACGCTTCCGACGTCTCGCCCGTCCATAACAACATCGGTTTTTTCGCCCATTTCCCTTTGCATCAAAACTAATTTTTCACGCACCGCGGGAATCGCGCCGACTTTCGATGCATAATCAGACATCGCTTGGCTTCGGATTTCGTCCTGCACGTCTGTTCCGTTTAAAAAAATGTGCTGTGTGCCGTCAATATATTTTATTTCTAAATTAATATCATCTAAAACATTTTCAACGTCTCTGTGATTTTCAACGTTGATATCATTTAAAAAACAATAATATCCAACTGTTCTGTACATCGCGCCCGTGTCAACATATATAAATGATAACTTATGCGCCAACAATTTTGAAATCGTGCTTTTTCCGACGCCCGACGGCCCGTCAATCGCTATTTGAAAACTCATTTTGAAATTCTCTCCTTATTTCTTTTGATTAGTTTCTTTTTAAGTCAGGTCTTAAAACTTCCGCTCCATTTAAATATACATGATTTGCGTCTTTTTGTCTTTTATCCGATTCAACTTCCATATGAACTCTTATGCATTTTTGTAAACTCCCGTTACGTCCATTTCCTGCATACATATTAAACTCGCGTTTACGATGCCCATTTCGCGCGCCGAAACCGCGGGATATACGGATTTTATATCTTTCGTCGCCGTAAAAATAATTGAGATTATATCTTCTATATTAATATTATTTTCGCTTATAATTTTTTCAAGCATGATTTTTGTTTCGCTCAAAATTTGTTCGCGCGTGTCCTCTAAAACCGTTGTTGCTCCTCTTATCGCTATCATAATAAAATCCTCCAGTGTTTTTTAATTTTTTTATTCTATCTTTTATATTAGCATTGAGAAAACATCAACTCATAAGTTTTCGGAGTGTTTTCACTCGCCAAAGCAAATACTTCACTCGATTTTATATAATTAAAAAATTCCTCGATATTATCAAAATTACTGCTCCAACAATTACTGCCTTTTAAATTTTCAAAATTTTCATGCGGATAAATAAGCGTAAAATTAACTTGATACGGCTCAAAATCTTCGATATAGTCTAAATAAAATTGGCGCGTTAAATCAAACTCGAAATATTTTCCTTTGCCATAAACGCCATATTGAAATAAAAACATGTCATCCTCGTGATTATCAGAATCCGCTAATTCTTCGATTTTAATTTCTTCAAATAGTTTTTTTGATAATTCAATCATATTGATTGCGTTCAATTCATTTCCACTATTAATAAATTCTTCGATTTTACTTTTATAAACATTTCCAACTTCTTCTAATTCAATTTGCATTTTGAAATACCCCCATATTTTAGTAATTTTATAGTTTAAAAAGTTTTTGCCTTAAAAATCAAACGCTTTCCCCTGCAAGATACCCCGTAGAAAATGCGATTTGCAAATTATAACCGCCCGTTTGCGCGTCAACGTCGATAATCTCGCCCGCAAAAAACAAACCCTTAATAATTTTGCTTTCCATCGTACTAGGATTAATTTCTTTCACATCAACCCCGCCTTTCGTGATTACGGCCTGAGAAAATCCCATTGTGTCCGTGATTGTCATCGTTAAATTTTTTATTAAATCAACTAAATTTTTTCGCTCGTTTTTATTTATTTCATTAACCTTTTTTTCTGGCTCAATGCCCGATAATTTCACGATAACTGGAATCATTTTTTTGGGCAATAAATCATCAAGCGCGTTTATAAAATTTTTATTTGTGTATTTTTGAAAATCTTTTAAAATTCGCTTGTCCAATTCCTCATCGGACAAAGCGGGCTTTAAATCAATTGTGCATTGCACTTCGTTTTTTTTCAAAACGTCGGTTATATGCGCGCTCCCCGTTAATACAAGCGGGCCTGATATTCCGAAATGAGTAAATAACATTTCCCCGAAATCACTAAAAACTTTTTTGTTTTTATTATGTAAAGTAAGCGAAATGTTTTTCAAACTTAACCCTTGTAATTCTTTCGTCCAATTTTCCTTTGTAACTAAAGGAACTAACGACGGATAAAGTTTTTTTATTGAGTGTCCGTTGCTCTCCGCGAATTTATAGCCGTCGCCCGTCGAGCCTGTCGCTTCATATGAAATACCGCCCGTTGCCAAAATAACTTTTTCGCAAGAAATCATTTCGCCGTTTGCGATAACACCTTTAACTTCGTTATTTTCGATGACAATCTCGCTGACGCTTTTATTTAATAGAATTTTAACGTTATTTTTTATCAACTCTTTTTCTAATGCTTTAATAACGTCACTCGATTTATCCGAAACGGGATAAAGCCGCGAACCTCTTTCGACTTTCGTTTTCAAGCCCAATTCGCTGAAAAAATCAACTGTTCTGTAGCTATCGAAACCGTAAAGCGCGCTGTATAAAAAATTTTTATTCGTTAAAACTTTTTCCATGAAATCGGAAACATCGCAAACGTTGGTTATATTGCATCTGCCTTTACCCGTTATGTAAACTTTCTTGCCGAGTTTCTCGTTTTTTTCAATCAGCAAAACGTCTTTTTTTCCATTTGAACGATTCCGTGCCGCAAAAATCCCCGCAACCATTCCCGCCGCTCCGCCGCCGATTATAACAACTTTGTTTTCCATATTTATCCCCGTTTATTTTCATTTCTTTCAACAACATTTTTATAAGCTTCATACGCCGCTTTTTGTTCCGCTTCTTTTTTATTTTTGCCTGTGCCTTCGCCGATAACTTTTCCTTTATAATTAAGCGCGACCGTAAAAGTTTTATCGTGGTCGGGTCCTTCCTCTTTAATGAGTTTATATTTCAAAGGCTCTTTCCCGATTTTTTGAAAATGCTCCTGCAAACTCGTTTTATAATCGAAATCGTTAATCGTGCCTTTTAAAGAATCCACATCAACCGTACACGTTTTCATTATTAATGTTCGCGCACATTCCAAACCGCCGTCTAAATATACCGCGCCGATAAGTGCTTCCATCGCATCCGATAAAGTCGAATCGCGCTCCGCTCCGCCCGTTTGCATCTCGCCGCGCCCGAATAACAAAACGCCGCCTAAATTTAATTTCCTCGCATTATCCGCAAGTGTTGATTCGCAAACTAAAAGCGCACGCATTTTTGAAAGCTCGCCCTCCGCGATTTCGTTGTATGTTGTATATAAATAGTGGCTTATCACGGTTTCCAAAACCGCATCGCCCAAAAATTCCAATCTTTCGTTGCTCTCATAAACTTTCATTTTGCGCTCATACGCATATGAACTGTGCGTGAACGCCAATTTTAAAAATTCTTTATCTTTAAATGTGTAACCTATTTTATTTTCAAGTTCTTCAAACATAACAAATATAAATCCTCCAAAAATTATAAAAGCTATCCGTAATATCGAGCGGAACAAGCGCCGCCCCTACAAGTAATACCGGTATCACGCAAATCTTTATGGTGATAGGCAACTTTTTAAAAAGTTTCGGTCAAGCTTTTCCGAAAGCTTGCGTCCGAGCAGTGCCCACAATGCTTTTAATTAAAAATAAAAAACAATTAAAACTCATAAACGGACGCCCAAGAATTAATTGTTTTTTACAACAAACTAAATTATTTATTTTTTGATTCCTTAATATAATTTACAGCGTCACCAATTGTACGAATTTCGGTTTCTTCATCAAATTCAATACCAAAAAGGTCTTCAAGTTCAGCAATAACTTGGAATATATCTAAAGAGTCTGCGCCGAGGTCTTCCGTAAAATCTGTTTCCATAGTAATAAGACCCTCATCAATATTCATTTGCTCTGAAATAACTTCCCTAATTTTTTCAAACTCCATAAAAATTCCCACTCCTCGATTTTATTTTTAACTAAAGCCAAATAGGAATTATATTTTCCGAAAATGTAATTCCCGCCTTGACATACCTCTTATAAAATATAAGATTTTTATAAGTCAGCGATTTTGCGATAAAGCGGCGATTCTTTTTGAAATGCAAGTGTCGGAAAAAAATCCGATTGCCAAAGGCAAGTGTTTCATAATTTTTTTTCAAAAAAACTGCTCGCTTATCAAGCAAAGATGCGATTCTTATATTAATATTTCATACTATACTAAATTTTTTCAGTAAATACAAGGGCTTTTATATATTTGATTTTATATTCTCGACCAAATTATTTTTTGCCGCCAGATAACATTGATTTATCGCGCCGCTTATCGCCGATGCGCTCGAACTTCCGTGAGCCTTTACAACAAGTTGATTAAGCCCGAGAAAAGGTGCGCCGCCGTATTTTTCATACGATAAATTTTCTTTCAAATCTTTAAATGCGCCTTTCGCAAGTCCCGCGCCGAATTTATATATCGGTTTTGACATCATCGCGTCTTTAATCATGCTTAACAACGCGGACGCCATTCCCTCCGTGTGTTTCAAAACAACATTCCCAACAAAAGCATCGCAAACCATAACGTCAACAACGCCGAAAGGCAACTCGCGCGCTTCAACATTCCCGACGAAATTTAAACTCGCGTCGTCTTTCAAAAGATAAAAAACTTCTTTCGTTAACGCGTTTCCTTTTCCCTCTTCCGCGCCGACGTTTATTAAACCGATTTTAGGTTTTTTAACACTCATAACGCTTTCCATGTATGCGTGACCCATTTTCGCATATTGATGAAGATACTCCGCTTTCGCGTCCACATTCGCGCCGCAGTCAATCAAAAAAGAATACCCTTTCGTATTCGGCATAATTGTACCGAGCGCAGGGCGTTTTATCCCCGCGATTCGCCCGATAATCATTGTCGATGCTGTCAAAACCGCACCCGTGCTCCCCGCCGAAACAAATCCGTCGGCTTCGCCATTTTTAACGATATTCATTCCCACAACGATAGACGAATCTTTTTTTTGCTTAAACGCTTTCGTGGGTTTATCTTCGTTTGTGATAATTTCCGTTGAATGTACGATGCTGATTTTTTCTTTATCGTACTCTAAATTTTTTAATTTATCTTTTATAATCGTTTCGTCGCCGACTAATGTAATGCGTATTTCGCTGTTCTCTTTAAGTGCCGTAACCGCGCCTTCGATATTGCAATCGGGTTGATTATCGCCGCCCATGGCATCAAGAACAATATTATATTTGCTCAAAATTTTCACCGCCTAATTTTTTATGAAATCCAGTATCATTACAATTTCATCTCCGTCAAATTCACCGTTGGGAACAAACCCAAAACTTTTATATAAATTTTCGGCACTCGTATTTCCTTGAACAAAAGATGTCATAATTTTTTTGTAATCAAATTCTTCTTTTACATAATTTATAACCGCTTCCATTGCGGCTTTCCCAAAGCCCTTTCTCTGATATTTTTTATCAATCATAAATCGCCATAAATCACAAATGCCTTTTGCCGCGCCGCCGTTATAATCCATAGCCAACATCACAAAACCGACCATTTCGTCGTCATTGTAAATAGCGAAAGGCTTTGCATTCTCATAATACAACCAAGCTTGAGCGAGAGAATGTGTATTGTTTGCCACAAAATTTTTTTGATTTTCCTCAACTTCTAATTTAAGACATTCTCTAAAATTATCTTCCGTAATTTTTTTTAGCATTATCATAACATTTCCCTTTCAACTTGTTTGCCCCCCGCGAACTGTGTTCGCCCGATAAAAACGAATTTATTTTATTTTTTATAATTTTAATTTCTATATAGCAGGATTTTTTAATTCGTTTACGATATCCACATTCAAACTTTTTATAATTTCCACAGCCAATTTCACGCTGTTTTTATAATCTTCCAACGCCGCATAGCCGTAATGCGTATGAATATATCTGACGGGAATACCGATTACGATTACGGGAACGCCGTTTTCCGAAAGATGAATTTGTGCGCCGTTTGTTGCGCCGCCCTCGCGCACAGCTTCCTGCACGGGAATATTTTTTTCTCCTGCGATATCCAAAGCGTATTTTATAAACGCAGGATTTGTTATCATCATTCTGTCGATGTGTCTTAACATCGGACCTTTTTTCAAAGCTGTTTGAATCATATAACTATCCGCAAAATTATCGTCCGCAGGACAGCCCTCAAAAACAATTGCCAAATCCGGTTTTACTGTATTCGCCGTAACTTTCGCGCCACGCGTGCCGACTTCTTCTTGACTCGCCAAAGCACCGACAACATTAACCGCAAGCTCTTTATCCGAAAGCATATCCAAAGTTTCAAGTACGCAAGCACAACCTGCGCGACAATCAAACGCTTTTCCCGACATAACGCCGTTTTTTTCGTTAAATTCAAAATTTACGGACGGCACGATAGGCGAACCGATTTTTATTTTAAAATCTTTAACAACTTCTTCGTATGAAGTCGCGCCGACATCTATCGCCATATCAGAAATACTCAACTGCTTGCCTTTTTCCGCTTCCGACATGTAATGCGGCGGTTTTGAAGCCACAATACCGTTTATGTATTCGCCGTCAGAATTTTTTATGCAAACTTTATGCGCGGGAATCGTATTATTAACCCAACCGCCGAGATTTATAAATCTTATAAGCCCGTTCGGCATTATCGCATGAACCATAAAACCGACTTCGTCGCTGTGCGCGTCAAGCATAACGATTGGTT
>JGI994J12354_10003674_pt1 | contig 14197 bp, 11 predicted proteins | sample IntmicLarv3ML3BL_FD_12354 | JGI IMG/M metagenome (IMG submission 12354)
ATCTCCCCTTTCAGGGGAAACTTGGCAGCGATTTTTTTGCCTCCCCTGCAAGGGGAGGGGGACTGCTGCGGCGGTGGAGGGGTTTTAAACGAAGGTTTTAGAACACATCTAATCTTTATATTTTGACATTTGGAGATTTAACACAGCGTTTTTATATAAATCTTCGTGGTTTATGACAGGGTGTGTTAAATCTATTTTTTTATCGTTTAACATTGCGGATTTTATGTATTTTGATTTGTCAGACGCGCCGTCGGATTTTATCGTGAATTTCGCTTTGTCTGTATCTATGATTATTTCGTCGAAAACAGGACTTCCCATATCATAAAAGGGTTTCCCCGGGCAGACGGGATAAAATCCCACCGCGGAAAATACAAGCCATGCCGACATCGCTCCGCCGTCCTCGTCGCCGCATATCCCGAACGGGTGATTTGTAAACCATAATTTTATTATTTCGTGTATTTTACGCTGGGTTTTATAGCTTTTGTTTACATAGTTGAACAAATACGGGATATGGAACGCGGGTTCGTTACCCATTGTATATTGACCCATAAGTCCCGTAGAATCGGGGAATTGTTTCAGGAAATCATATTTTGACGTGCCGAGCGGCTCAATAAATAAATCGTCGAGCCTTTTTGAAAATTCGTCTTTACCTCCGAAAAGCTCAATAAGTCCGTCTATATCATGAAATACGCTGAATGTGTAAACCCATGAATTATTCTCGGAAAAATATAAACGTCCGCCCTGACCTCCCGAAAGTTTCGGGTTGAAATCGGGGATAAATTCACCGTCGGCTGTTTTCGGTGACATAAATTTTGTATCTTTATTAAACACATTTTTATAATTTTTACTGCGTTTAAGCAGTATTTCCGCGTCTTTATCTTTTCCCGCCGCTTTCGCGAGAACATACGCGCACCAGTCGGAATAACTGTGTTCGAGTGTAACCGAAACCGATTGTCTGCGTTCGAATTTATGCACTTCCTTAACATATTCGGTTTGACCCAATTCAAGAGCGGGGAAAAATCCTTTGTTATAATAAACTTCGTCAAGCTCTGTTGACGGGGCGTTTACCCAAGGTAACATTGAACGTTCAAAAACATTTTTTCGCACACCCTCATACGCTTTGTCTATATCAAAGTCTATATTTTTAACATAAGAGTCCGCGAAAAGCGAAGCGGAATGAAACCCTATCATAACCGCGCGGTCGCCCATAGGATGCGGGAAATTGGGCATAAATCCGCTTTGTTCATACATTCTGACATATGACGCGAGAATATTTTTGTGGACTTCCGGCTCTAAAATTAATTGAAGCGGGTGCATACATCTGAAAGTATCCCATAAACCGTCGCCGCAGTAAAAATCAATGCCGTTGTCGTCGTGAATTTTACCGTCATAACTCGAATAATATCTGCCGTATTCGGATAAATTGTAAGGTCTCAGCAACGCTCTGTATAACGCTGTATAAAAAACTGTTTTATTATTTTCAGAGCCTTTAACTTTTATTTTATTTAATTCTTTATCCCATTTATCCCCGCCTTTTTCTATGATTTTATTTATATCGAAATGCGGGATTTCTATGTTTAAATTAAATTCAGCCTGTTTTATATCAATAAAAGATATACCCGATTTAAATTGTATTTTATCGGAGGAAAAAGAGAATCTAAAAAGATTTTCCTCTATGTTTTCGACAGATTTCGGCTTTTCCGAGAACATACAAAAAGCGTAAGCGTTTATATTATAATATTTCCCCGACGATTTAAAAATCGTATTATCACAATCAAACTCAAAATCTTTCGCCGAGATAATTATATAATTTTCAAAAGTTTCGCTTTTTTCAAAAAAATCAAACTCAAAAATCGTGCAGTGTTCGGTCACCGAAAAAGCCGCCTGTATTTTTGGTGTTTCAAGATAAACTGAATACATATGGGGAGACGCAGTTTCAAGGTCGTGGTCAAAATCGGATTTTATATCCGAGGTTGATTTTGCCGCCATTATATCGACAGGACCGACGGGAAACGATTTTATTTTATCCGCGGAATATTTGTCGCTGTACTCATAATTAAAATTCGGCGATATTTGCATCATACCGTGAGGATACATAACAGTCGGGGAAGTCGGTCTCAAAAGGTGCGCGTTTGTGCCGATATTGGGATTAACATATTTTTTTAGGTTTTCCATAAAATTTTTTTCTCCCTGAATTTATTTATATTTTTTTATCTTCTCAGCAAAACCGAGAACAAATCTTCGCGTCCGGCTTTTTTCAACGCTTTCAAAACCCATTCGCGGTTTTCGGGTTTACCGCTCTGCAACAATGCCCTCTGCATTTTCTTTTCTTCGTATGTTTCGGGGATATACACATTTTTCCCCGTGAACGGGTTAATCCCCGTATAAAACATACAGGTTGACGCAGTTCCGGGGGTCGGGTAAAAATCCTGCACCTGTTCCGGCGAATAATTTTTTTCTTTAAGATAAAGAGCAAGCTCAATCGCGTCATTTAACGTACTTCCGGGGTGTGACGACATAAGATACGGGACAAGATATTGTTCTTTTTTATGTTTTACGCATAAATCAAAATATTCACCGCAAAAATCTTCATAAACTTTATTTTTCGGTTTGCCCATGTTATGTAAAACATTGTCGCTTATATGTTCCGGAGCGACTTTTAATTGTCCGCTTATATTATCTTTTACAAGTTTATAAAAAAAACTTTTGTCTTTATCGAGCATAAGATAATCGAATCTTATCCCGGAGCGTATAAAAACTTTTTTTACTTTCGGCAAAGCCTCGACGGTTTCGATAAGTTTTATATATTCGCTGTGGTCAACTTCAAGATTTTCGCACGGGGTCGGGGCGAGACATTTTTTGTTTTTACACGCGCCCGATTTAAGCTGTTTTTGACATGACGGCTTTCTGAAATTCGCCGTAGGACCGCCTATATCGTGGATATAACCTTTAAAATCGGGCATATTTGAGATGATTTCCGCTTCTTTTACGACAGATGTAATGCTTCTTGCCCTTACACTTCTCCCCTGATGGAAAGATAAAGCGCAGAAATTACACGCTCCGAAACAGCCGCGCGTATGCGTCACCGAAAATTTAACCTCGCTTATCGCGGGGATAGCGTCGGTTTTATCGCCTTTATCTCCCTTTTGAGGTTTATTGTTGTTTGTGATAATATCATATATCGGGTGATAATTTCGTACATACGGCAGAGCGTATACTTTATCGAGGTCTTTTGCTTCAAGCGGAGGAAACGGCGGATTTTGCACCAACGCCTTATTATCATAATATTCAACGACAATTTTACCGTTTATATAATCGTTTTCCTGCGATTGTATTTTAAAAGCGTTCGTGTATGCGGGTTTATCCTCTTTTAACGTGTTATAATCACCGCAGATTAAATAATCTTTTTTTAATGTTTCCGGATATTCTTTTTCACATAAAACAACCGTGCCTTTTACGCTTCTTATTTTTTTTACGGGGATACCCAAATTCAAAAGCTCCGCGACTTTTGAGATTGATTTTTCACCCATACCATAGGATAAAATATCCGCGCCCGAATCTATAAGTATACTGCGTCTTACTTTGTTATCCCAGTAATCATAATGCGCGAATCGTCTGAGTGACGCTTCAAGTCCGCCGATTATTATGGGGATACTTCCGTAACAGCGGCGTATAAGATTGCAATAAACAATAACGGCTCTGTCTGGGCGAAGTCCTGTTTGACCGCCGGGTGAATAATAATCATAGTTTCTTTTCTTTTTACCTGCGGTATAATGCGCGACCATTGAATCGATATTTCCGCTTGAAACCAAAAAACCGAGTTTGGGTTTACCCAATCTTTTTATATCGTCTGTTGTTCGCCAATCGGGCTGAGCGATAATCCCGACGGTATAACCGAGATTTTCAAGGTATCTTGAAATAATCGCCATACCGAATGACGGGTGGTCAACATAAGCGTCGCCGCAGACATAGACAAAATCGAGTGAATCAATCCCCCTGTTTGTCATATCTTCTTTTGATATAGGAAGAAAGGGTGAAAAATCGTTGTAATTTATGTTGTTCATATAATTTATTCGTTTCTTTTCTTTATTATTTTATGAGTTTTATATTTATAACTTGTGTGAATCGGGATTATCCGATAAAGTTGACATCGAGGGCTCTCGTTCACCGTATTCATAACGCTGATAACTTCTTAAAGATATTCCTATAAATTTCGCAATATCTTTTTGTAATATATTTTTTTGACATTTTAATTTTGCCAATGTTTTACAAAAATCAGACATAAAATTATTTCTCCAAAAAAAATCTGTCCAAAATATTATTATATCCCTTGAATTTTAATATTTTCTGAACAGATTTTATTTTTTATGGGGGTTAACTGTTATTCCGCTGTTTTTACCGCTTCTGTTGTATACTTTATTTCCCCGTTTTCATTTGTTTCGTCAACCGTTGTCAAAACTTTATCGCCTTTTTTTATTTTATTTTCAAGCATTTCAAGTGAAAATGTATCTTCTATTTTTCTCTGTATCGCTCGTCTCAACGGTCTTGCGCCGTATATTGGGTCAAATCCTTCTTTACTCAAAAGTTCAACGCATTTTTCGTCAAATGTTATCCCTATTCCGAGCGCTTCGATTCGTTTTGTTATCTCACCCAGCATTTTCACCGTGATTTCTTTTATCTCGTCAGCCGAAAGTTTATGGAACGTTATTATTTCGTCTATCCTGTTCAAAAACTCAGGTCTGAACGTGGATTTCAGGGCTTCAAGCGATTTTGCGCCGTGTTTTTCGGCGGATTGCGTCACACTGTCTTTTGATGTAAAGCCGAGCAGCTTGCCGCTTGTGAAATTATCCGCGCCGACATTTGACGTCATTATTATAACAGTGTTCTTAAAATCGACCTTTTTCCCGTGCGCGTCGGTCAATATACCGTCTTCGAGTATTTGCAAAAGTATATTAAATACATCAGGATGAGCTTTTTCTATCTCGTCAAACAACACGACGGAATAAGGTTTTTTTCTTATCTTTTCGGTCAATTGTCCCGCGTCGTCATATCCTACATAACCCGGAGGTGAACCGATGAGTTTTGAAACGCTGTGTTTTTCCATAAACTCCGACATATCAACCCGAATCATAGAATTTTCATCACCGAATAATATCTCCGACAACGCTTTGCAAATTTCGGTTTTACCCACTCCCGTAGGACCTAAAAATATAAATGAACCCATCGGACGTTTCGGGTCTTTTAACCCTGCGTGGCTTCGTCTTATCGCCCTCGCTATCGCGTTTACCGCTTCATTTTGCCCGATTATTCTCTTATGCAGCGTAGCTTCAAGATTAACCAGTTTTTCTGCTTCTTCGTTCAGCAGCTGTTTAACGGGGATACTCGTCCACGCCGTTATAATATCCGCGATATTATCCTCGGTTATCGAGATTTTTGACAAATCCCTTTGAGTTACACGTTCTTTTTGCTGTTCCGTAAAAGATTCCTGCAATTTTTTCGCTTCGTCTCTGACGTTTGCTGCTCTTTCGAAATCCTGTGAGCGTATCGCTTCCTCTTTTTCACGGTTTAACTGTTTTATTTTATTTTCGAGTTCTTTAAGCTCAGGGGGAAGAACAAGCGCGGATATTCTCGCTTTTGACGCCGCTTCGTCAATCAAATCAATCGCTTTATCGGGTAAATATCTGTCGTTTATATATCTTTTCGAGAGTTTAACCGCCGATTCTATCGCTTCATCCGAAATTTTGACTTTATGGTGCGCTTCATATCGGTCTCTCAATCCTTTTAATATTTCAACGGTTTCTTCTTCCGACGGTTCACCGACCATAACACTCTGGAATCTTCTCTCCAACGCCGCGTCTTTTTCGATATGTTTTCTGTATTCGTCGGTTGTCGTCGCTCCGATAACCTGAATTTCACCCCTCGCCAAAGCGGGTTTTAAGATATTCGCCGCGTCAACGGCTCCCTCCGCCGCGCCCGCACCGATAATAGTGTGCATTTCGTCGATAAAAACAATAACATTCGGGCTTTTCTTTATTTCCTCCATGACATTTTTAAGACGTTCCTCAAATTCTCCCCTATATTTCGCCCCCGCAATCATACCCGACAAATCAAGGGTTACAACTCTTTTATTTATCAGTGTATCGGGGACGTTTCTATCGCATATTCTCTGCGCGAGACCCTCAACGACGGCGGTTTTACCGACACCCGGTTCACCGATAAGGCACGGATTATTTTTTGTGCGTCTCGAAAGAATCTGCACGACTCTTTCCATTTCGTTATCCCTGCCGATTATCGGGTCAAGTTTACCCTGTTCCGCGGCGACAGTCAAATCTTTTCCGTACTGGTTTAAAACCGGCGTATTATTTACATTTTTTTTACCCTGATTTACCGGAGGATTACCGCCTCCGATTGTACCGAATCCGAACGGTGAGGACATTCCGGAAGCAGGCGTAAAATCGCCGCCGCCAATCGGTTTAGCCGACGAGGCGTAATCCTGACTTGAAAAATAATTCAATATATCGTTATATATCAACGCCACATTCGCGCCCTCGGCGTTTAATATTTTTATAGCGACGCAGTCATTTTCCTGTAACAGAGCCATAAGAATATGCTCCGTACCTATATAATTATGAAACAGTGACTGCGCTTCATAGAGCGACGACGCTATAATACTTTTTGTCCTCGGCGTCATTTCGGCGGGAGCCGTATTTACTTTATCGCCGATACTCGACATATTTAATACCTGTGTTCTGATATTTTCGAAAGTAATCCCCCTGTTTTCGAGGATTTTAGCAGCTCCGCAATTTTTTTCCATGAGTATACCGAGTAAAAGATGTTCGCTTCCGATATAGGTATGACCGAAATTACGTGCGAGAGTAAGCGCGTTATTGAGCGCGTTTTTTGCGGGTTGTGTGAATTTATCCTGCATGTGTTATCACCTCTTTTATTTGTTGCTTTTTTGTGTGTTTATTGGAATTTACGAATTAATGTATAATGTTGCACGGGGAGACCCCCATATTATTCCAAGACTTCCCTTATATACTCAGCCCTCAAAATATCGCGGTTCGCGTTTGTTTTTTCGTCTATTCCTGAGAAATGTAAGATTAAATTTGACGGCATGACTTTTACGAGAAGCGTGTCGAGTGTTTTATAATCAATATCTTTTATGATTCCGTAGGTTATACCCAGACGTATCAACGAATAAAACGATAGAAATTCGGGGCTTGAAATCATATGCGCGTTTNTGATTATACCGTAAGCGCGTTTTATTTTATCTGTGATTAAATCTTTGGAACTNTTNAAAATCTCATCTCTGCCNATTCTTTCAAGGTCNATTATTTTATCAACGACGGGTTTTATTTTTTCGAGTGTCTGTTCCTCGGATATACCCAGAGTTATATTGTTTGANATTTGATATAAATCTCCGCCGACTTCCGTCCCTTCACCGTAAAATCCGCGTATTGTCAGACCTAATTTGGGTAAATCAGCCGTGATATTCTGAATCTTTCGGTTTAATGTGAGTGCGGGGAGGTGGAGCATAACGGATACTCTTAATCCTGTGCCTAAATTTGTGGGACACTGGGTCAAATACCCGAAGTTTTCATCATATGCGTAAGAGAGATTTTCGTCGGCTGAATTGTCGAATTTATTCGCTTCGTCATACGCTTCATATATCGCGAACCCTGGTTTTATACTCTGAATCCGCATGTGGTCTTCTTCGTTTACCATGACAAAAAGACCTGTTTCCGTGTTTACGATAAGCTCTTTTTCGGCGGGGCTTTTTATAAAATCAAGACTTATAATGCGTTTTTCCATCAACGCGCCTGTTTCGGCAGGATTTGCAGACGATAAATCAATAAATTTATATGAGCCTTTGTCTTTAACCGCGTTGTTTACGGTTTCGATAACTTTTTTTCTTCCGAGTGCGTTTAATTTAACGGGAAACGGAAAATCACTGAGATTTCGCGCGATTCTGACGCGTGAGCTTATCGCCGCGTCACATTCGGGTCCCAAAACGTTATTCGGAGCGTCCAGTATTTTTTTTATATCGGCGTTGGTATTCATATATTTTTTACGCCTCCTTTTGGTTTTCGTTCATGTCTTTGTTAATTTTGTTTATTTCATCTCTTATCACAGCGGCTTCCTCAAAATTCTGGTCGGCAATCATCTTTTTTAATTTTATGTTTAATTCCTCGATTTTTCTTTTCGAGCTGATTTGAAGATTTCTGTTTTTCGGGATTTTCCCGATATGTTTAGCCGTCCCGTGGATTCTTAAAACGTTGGATTCAAGCTCATTTTTGAACGTTTCATAACATTTCCCGCAGCCGACTTTCCCCGATTTGACTATATCCGAGAAAGACAATCCGCACATCGGACATGTATTTTTATCAGCGACAAACGGCAGGGCAGGGGAGTTGTTGTTTAAATTAAAATTGAGCATATTGAAAATATCCGTTTTAAAATCATTGCCGAATATCCCTGACATATAATTCTGGCTGTATAATTCTCCCGCACAGGAAGAACACAGACGGTTTTCGGTGATATTTCCGTTCATATTGTTTTTTAAATAGACAGTCGCTATATTTTTGTTGCATTTTTCACAAAGCATAATAAAATCCCTCCTGATTTTTTTATTTATTCAATCAAAGCAAGCACGGCATTTTTCAAAATCGCAGAGCGCAATGAATCCCGTGCACTCGGCGGCATTATATGTTTTAATATATTATCTGACGTAATGTTTAAAATCATTCGCATTTCACGTTCGCTTATTATACTATGATTATACAGATTAGAAAGAAAAACTTTTGTCGTAATATAGTCCACAGAATCCCCGACAGCGTTAATGAAGTGCATGATATAAGAAGTTTTGTCAAAACGTACCTGTTTTATTTTTATAAAACCGCCGCCGCCGCGTCTGCTTTCGACGATATAACCTTTTTCGGGAGTAAAACGTGACGTGATAACATAATTGATTTGACTTGGGACACAGCCGAATTTATCGGCTATTTCGTTGCGTTTGAACTCAACAAGACCCTCATTTTCTTTAAGCATTTCGTTTATAATTGTTTCAATCATATCTGATAAAAGCACTTTTATAAATCCCTCCTTTGACTTTGATTTCTGACTTTGACTATTGTTGACCTTTGCATAATTATATTATAAAGCAATGGTCAATAATAGTCAAAGTCGATTTAAAACGATTAAAATTGATTATATATGATTATCGGTGATTTTTCTGTAAAAACAATATATTTTCTCTTGTTTTCTCTTTATTTTGCATGAATTCGGAAAAAAACAAACAGAGACAGCAAAATTTTGCTGTCTCTGCGGGGTATATTGTTTTTTATAGATTTACTATTTCCAATTTGTGATTCTCTCGATAACCTTATCCGCTTCTTCTTTCGTTGAAACTCCCCTTACATACGGAAACCATATCCCGTCGGGTTTGAGATTCGCGAAAACGTCGTCGAGTTCACTGACGTGAACGTCTAAATGTACGCCTTTATGCGCTTTCTGGATTTTTTTATAAACATCAATCCAGCGGTTAAATCCCTCGTTTCCGGAACCGCATACCCATTGAACGGCGTTGAGTTTCTTTATTTCAAGAATCATATCAAGATGTTTTATCGCGTCCGGTCCATCAAGATGATATATACTTTTATCGAGTTTATCACATTCCTCAATCAAACCGGACAGGAAAAATTCTTCATACATTTTTGTGCTTATCATACATGAAAAATCGTTTTGCACAATATTATATTTACCGTCAACAACAAGATTTATCCAGCCGGAAGTCGGTTCACCCTCAAGTGTTGTCATATTGTAAAAATAATCGTATAACCTGTAATATTCATCGTATGATGATTTGAGTTTCGCTTTGACAAATTCGGGGTAATCATATAAATCCGTGCATAACATCTCAGGGTCGCGGAGAGCTGCCAGATGGTCTGCCCCCGCGTGAAAATCGGTGAATCCTATCGCGAATTTATCTTTTGAATATTTCAAAAGCTCACGTATAAATTTATCAATCGCGATAAAATATTCGTTTGAGCGGCTCATTACGGCTTTGTCCGCGTCGGTTTCCCAATCGATAATATTAGGCACAGACCATGTTGTTTCAGGACCGAAATAATAATCGCAGCCGCATATTGCGCTGAATATTTCAGGTCCGAGATTTGGGAAATATGTAGGCATAGCGTCGGAATAAAATTCCGTACAATCGACAAGATAATTCGCTTGTTTTGCCCTTTGTTCAACGTCCATCCAGCGGTCTTTTTGATTCGCGTATGTTTTATTTTCGGGTTTAACCGCGTTTTTATTTTCTTTCCCGAAAAAGAAGCAGACGGGAGGTCTGTCATATACTTCCCCTTTAAAAAACGCGTCGTATCTTTTCATTGAAAGCTCAAAATATTCGTCCGTGATTATTTTTGAAAACGGATTTTTCATATACCGTATCCCCTTTATATTTGTTTTATATCTGTTACACTTTTTTATATTCGGTGTTTTTTGTGCTTGTATCGCGGTTTTCGACAATCAAAACATTTGAGTCAACAGATAATAGCGTACTGTGCCAGACGCCTTTCAATACGTTGTATATCTTGCCGATTTCCATTTTCCATTCGCGTAAACCATTGGATTCTTCCGTAACCAATGTACATTCCCCTTCAAGTAAAACAAAAACTTCGTCTGTTTCAAGATGTCTTTCAAGTTTTGTCACTTTCGTTGCGCTTTCGTCGTAACGTAAAATCGCTACGCGCCAGCTTTCATAATCAACCAGCGGTCTGTATCCCTCGCCTTTGTGTTCGTGTATTTCAACCATTTTGTTCAGCCTCCGTAAATTTTTTTATTTAAAATAAAGATTCTCGATTTTTTCAAGGTCGGTCGCGGTATTTTCGCCGTGTCCGGAATATACGTTATAATTTTTATCCGCGGATATATTTTTCAGTTTCTGCAAGGATTTCATAAGGTCGCCGTAATTCCCGCCGTATAAATCCCATCGCCCTATACTGTTTTTAAACAGAGTATCGCCGCTGAGTATTATTTTCTCACTTTCGTTATCGCATACAAAACAGCACGAGCCTTTTGTATGTCCCGGAGTGTGTACAACTTTAAGTGATATATCACCGAAAGTTATAATATCGCCGTCTTTGAATAAAATGTCTGCGTAAACTTTGGTTTCCGTCGTCATATTTTTTGACGGGGTTTCAAGATATTCGGCTTCAAGTTCATGCGCCGCGATTTTCGCCCCCGTTTTTTTCCTGAACATATTAGCTCCGAGTATATGGTCAAAATGTCCGTGCGTTAAAAGAATATATTCAAGCGAAAGCTGCTTTGACGTTATATAATCCATGATTTTTTCGTCGTATATAGCAGGGTCTGCCAAAACTGCTTTTTTTGATTTTTCATCGTAAACCAAATAACAATTGGCTTCGAATACTCCCAAACTGTATTTCAATATTTTCATCGTTTTATCCTCTGGATTATTTTATCTTCCGAATTTTTTTACGCTTTCGAGTTTTTCAAATACTTCGGTTTCACTTCCCGTGTCGGAACTTATAGAGAACGCGATATTTAAAACATGGTCTGATACCCTTTGGAGAGAACATAAAACCGAATAAATACTTTTTGAAACTTCCAGACCGTACATACCCGACGTTAAACGCTGTATATGCGTATCGCTTGTGGTATCAACTTTTTCCTCTATACTCTGATGAATCGCGTATATTTTCATCAAATTACTTGTATCGCGCGTACTGAATGTTTCAAGGCTCATATCAAACATATCAGTAAGTTGGGCATATATCTCTTTAAGTTCTTCTTTTGTCTGGTCAAGAAAACTTACGTGCAGATTCATAAGATAATTTGTTTCCTGTTCAAGAGTAACCGCGTGGTCTCCGATTCTCTCTATATCGTTTATGACATGATGAAGTCCGCCTATAAGTTTCTCGTCTTTAACCGATATCGATTTTGATGAAATTTTTATAAAATAATCCGCGAGAGAACGGGTTATATGGTCAATCTCGTCCTCGGTCTCGGCTATTTTTTTGCCGGGGCTTAAATCGCCCAGAAGCATAGCCTCAAAAGCACACGTGAGATTTTCATACGCCAGTTCAGACATACGATAAACTTCCTGTAAAGCATGGCTTATAGCGATTACGGGAGTAGCGAGCAGACGGTCGTCGATATAATGCAGCTGCACTGTTTTCTGCTCTTTTTCTTTTATAAGTTTACTCACAATGTTTACCAATGGGTCGAGCAGTATAAGAAGTACGACTGTGTATACAGCATTATATAAAAGATTAAACGTCGCAAGGCTCCATTGAGGGTCGTTCGGGAAAACACCGTTGAAAGCGTTTATAACAGGCGTCCTGAATGCAATAAGAACAACCGAAGCCATCAACGCCCCTATTAAGCTGGTCATTACATGAAACCATGCGATACGCTTACCGTTCGCGTTTGTACCGATTGATGCCATGATACCGTCTGAACATGTCCCGATATTTGCGCCCATGATAAGAAAGAACGACTGGTCTACGGTGCTTATAACCCCCGTCATCAAAAACGTCAGGAAAACACCGGTCGCGGCGGTTGACGATTGTATAATACATGTGAATACAATACCCATTACCAAAAGAAGTATAGGATTTTGCATAAATTCATATCTAAAAATTTTAGTGAGTTCAACGCTGAGAATAGAATCTTTTCCGCCTATCGCGAATTCCATAACTTCGAGACCGACAAACAGCATTCCGAATCCTATGAAAAAAAGAGCGAGATTATTAACCGAATCTTTTTCTGTTATATATGTTACAATTACCCCGATAAAAGCCAGAGCCGAGAATACCGCGCTGACGCTGAATCCTCCTTTTCCTACTCCAGAAAGGGCAAAAATAAAAGCTGTCAGCGTAGTTCCTACTTTGGCTCCGAGTACGAATCCCGCCCCTTGTTTGACTGTCACAATCCCCGCATTAGCGAGACCGACGGTCATTATAGAGGTTGCCGACGACGACTGAACTATTGCGGTGGCACCGATGCCGACCCCGTAGTTAATCGCTTTATTTTTATTGATTCTTTTAAATAGATTACGAACTCCCGCTCCCGCGCTTTGTTCCATACCGCGGTTCATCTGTTTCATGCCGAATAAAAACACAGCGACCCCACCGAGCATAAGCAGTATATTCATTGCAATTTCCAAACTTAATCCACTCCTTTATCATACTTATTCCTGTTTGTTTCTGTTAATCTTCTTTTATTATTACTGTGGTTATCTTATATATATCACGCTTTTCAGAAACCAAATTCCGATTAAAAAGCCTGTTATTTTTTTGTGTAAAATTTATGTTAAATTCAGGTAATATTCTTTGCAGTATCTATTAATTATAACATAAACGATAAAATATTTCAATAGGAATACTGTTACAAACACGGAAATTTTATTCGCTTTTCTTTGTGCAAATTCTCCTGTAAATTAAAAGAAAAATACTTGTAAAATAATGTGAACAGTAGTATAATGTAAGTGAAATAAAAAATATAATCCGTCGGGATTTTATACGTCTTATGTGCAAGGTTGTACGGGTAGACAAAAATTTATATTTATTTTTCGTATGTTACCGCTGAAAATCGGCGGAATGGAGGATTATATGAAATCGCTTATTAAAAAAATAATCGCCGCGCTTTTGATATTATGTTTACTGTTCACGATTTCCGCCTGCGAAATAGATTTGAGTTTTCTTAAAGATTCAGCGCCGGACGATGAATCAAGCGAAAAAACAAACGCGTCAATACCCGATAACAGCGCGCTGCTCGGAGTACCTGCGCGGCTTAACCCTGTCGCGGATAAAAAAAACGACCCTGTATCAATCGCCGCTCTCCTCGGTACATGGGATATAATAAGCGTCAGCGGTCATAGTTGGCTCACAAATTACGCGGGCAGTTCAGGCGGCAGTTTATTTATATTTAACGACGACGGCACATTTACAAAAATTGAGCTTATGCAATTCACAAGCTCGTCAATTTCATACGGATATTATTATACTTATCCCACAGGTTCATATCAATTTACAACACAGGGAAAATATAAAATAAAAGGCGGAGTTATCGAATTTTATAACGCCGCGTCGTCGAATAAATCGGGCAGGGACTGGAATGATATGAACGCCAACCCCGACGGACCGTGGAGCCCTATTGACGACTGGAA
>JGI994J12354_10003675_pt1 | contig 14195 bp, 18 predicted proteins | sample IntmicLarv3ML3BL_FD_12354 | JGI IMG/M metagenome (IMG submission 12354)
AAAATTTTTACAGCGGTTTCACTGGCTTTAACAGCATACGTTGTAATTGATGCCGTTGCGAAGAATCCGCCAACTTTTCCATCAATTTCTCTGCCACAAACAAAATCCAAGACTGAGACAAAGCCTAAAGCTGAAGAAAAGTCAAAAACTAAAGAGATTAATCCACCGCCTCCAAAATCACAGGCTATATTTACAATAAATCCGATGGATTTTAATCCTGCAGGATTAGCGATGGTTGAACGACCTGGCTCAATTAATGGCCGAATAATTCAGTGGATGCAAGGGGGAACTGTAATATTTGAATGGAATGAGGATTTAAAACATGGTGCACATTATCACGCATTATTAATCAACTGGGATAATCAACATAAAGATGGAACGCATTATCTTCCAGGATCTCCAGTCCCTGAACCTTGGAATACAATATATTTTGGAGGCAGATAATGATGAAACAACGGATTGATTATAAAAATAAAAATACTATTCGAGAGAGAATTTATGCACATGATGGAATTTTTACAGGGTTCAATTATGAATATGAAAATAATTTAATTTATTTTGAAATTCAAAGGAATTTCTACGGAAAGAATTTTAAATTATTATTTAACAATGTTTTTGGATTTGAAATGCAATCCTGCGATTTTTGGAGCAATAGTCCTCATGTATTTGATTTGGAATTGGGGGATAGTTATGGGAATAAAATGACAAAAATGTTATTAGAGAGACATGAAAGTGAAAAAAAGTCTTGTTCACGACTAACAAAATATGATGAGGCAGTGGAAATTATAATTACTCTAACTTCTGGTGATAAGCTAACACTTGTATGCGAATATATAGAATATGAAGAAAAAGATTCAATTTAAATTGGTTGATTGTTATATGTTTGAGCATGTCATTAACCCTGGGCCTTAGTTTTTTATTTGTTCCCGGAGCAGCCATATAGCTGCTCCGGGATAACCCCCCCCTCTACAATTCTCCGGCGAAGTGCCAGACAATGTACAATTTCTTGTTCAACGCGCAGGGTGATGTTATCGGTTTAGTCGACAACATGGGTAATTTTCAAGCTTCGTACACGTCGACGCTTGGGGTAAGGTGCTTTCCGTAAAAGACAAAAACGGAAATGAAATAACAGATCCTAATCATATAGCGAATATAAACCCGATTAGGTATAGGGGTTACTACTATGATACTGAGACTGGGTTCTATTATCTGCAGTCTAGGTATTATGATCCGACTGTGGGCAGATTTATTAATGCAGATGGGCTGGTAAGTACGGGGCAAGGTGTTCTCGGACATAACATGTTTGCCTATTGTAATAACAATCCGATTAATATGTGTGATCCTGAAGGGACACTTGCGATATCTGCTATATTAGCTGCCGTCGCAGCATACAAAGGATTTATAGCTTTAGGAACGCTTTTATTGGGTGTGGTAGCCGTTTCGGCTAAAACATCAACTAGCACGGGAATAGCTGCCCCTTCATTTTCACTTCCGTCAATAACAAAATCAAAAACCCAAGCGAAAACAAAAGCTAAAGATGTTGTTCGCGTTCTTCCAAAAGACACTGTTGTTTATAGATATGGTGCAACCAATCCGGGGAATCTTACACCCAAGATCAAAGATGCCTTTAGTGGTTTGTCTTTTTCTACAGTTCCACCTTTGCCCGGACAAAAAGCAGCAGTCACTACTATTGGTGCATTAAATGCTACAGGAATGGTGGTTGCGGTTCGAGATGGGTTAACTCATGTAAGTGTCAAGCCCGCGCCACATATGGGGACATTACAAGATTGGATTAATACAGGATCAAGTCATCCCTGCACAGCGGCAGTTAAATCAGTTGTAATTCCGTGGGAGGTAACAATTAATGGATCTAAATATAGATGATTTGTTTGAAATGTTAAGTTGGAACAGTGATAGTGAAACACAGGCCAAAGGAAGGATGATCGCTTCACAGATAAAGAGCCTATTTATATTTTTGCAACCAACAGGAAACAAATCAGTATGGGAAAATTGTGCAAAAATATTATCTGAAAAATCTGATGAAAATTTGGAAATGTATTTATATCAATTATTAGAGTGGATTCAAGATATTAATTGGCCTGGCGCTTTTATTGTTTTGGATAGAATGAAACGTTTTTCGGCAAAAAAAATAAAAGGGCCTTTACAATATTGTATTAAACAAGCAATGACTAGCCAAGATAATGAGTGGCTTGATTATTTGTCAATGCTGCTCGATAATTCGGAATTGTTGAGTGTTCTTGAAGAAGAATGTTTGATGGTTCTCAAAAAGCATCGCCATGATTTTATTGGATGAGTATTAACTATACAAACGGCCGACGGAAAGATGCAGCTCCACGATGTACAATTTCCTGTTCAACGCGCAGGGCGATGTAATAGGTTTAGTTGACAACATGGGTAATTTCCAGGCTTCATACACGTACGACGCTTGGGGGAAAGTGCTTTCTGTAAAAGACATAAACGGAAATGAAATAACAGATCCTAATCACATCGCGAATATAAACCCAATACGTTACAGGGGTTACTACTATGATCGGGAAACAGGGTTGTACTTTTTACAGACAAGGTATTATGATCCCGAGACGGGGAGATTTATTAATGCGGATGGGCTGGTAAGTACGCCAACCGGTTTGCTGGGCGGAAACATGTTTGCCTATTGTAATAACAATCCGGTGATGCTGTCCGATCCTTCTGGATGTTATGCCACTTTACGACGCGGATCAAGTGGCGGCGATGTTTCTGCGATGCAAAATTTGTTGAATGGACATGGTGCAGGCCTTGCTGTTGATGGCAAATTCGGACCATTAACACGAGCGGCTGTAAAAAATTATCAGCGCGCGAATGGGTTAAAGGTTGATGGAATATGTGGTCAACAAACATGGGGTAGTTTATTAAAGGTGACAAGAAATGATACTCGTGAGATAAGTTCCGCAGTTTTACCATATCTTAGGGTAGCAGCAGAAGGCAGAAAATTGATTGCTGTATTTGGATATATGGGCATGCCGGGTGCTTTAAATATGTTTTATAGTTGGATGAACCATGGAGCAATTTGGGATGTAAAACTAAAAGCAGTATGGGAATCAACTATAGGTACAACATTTCCAGGCGTTGGGGTTAAGGTGCAATTTGACAGAATGATGGCCACACCTGAAGAAATAGGAAACTATATGTATGGCTATATTGGAGCAGCTTTTGGCTTTTCGTTAGACACGCTATATTTTGGGTCGTATTATGCGGCTGGGTTTCCTGGTGGGGGGCCAAAGCTTTATAATGAATTTTATGATTGGGGTTACATACAGAAGGGATATTGGGCAGCTTTCGGATAACGCAAAAAATAGGGAAAGGTGTGATATTTAATATGAAGAAATCCATAAAGATTATCATTTGTTGTGCTTCAATCTTTACCTTAATCGCTGTTGTTGCGGGATTAATATGCTGCATGATATATTCTCTTTCGCCTCCAGATAAAAATAAAGCAGAAAGGTTTTTAGCGCGTGATAAGGCAGATATGGTTCTTATTACAGAATATTTTATTAAATCCAATTATTTAGAAATATATATTAATGAATCAAGCGCCAAGAAAGGTTCTATGTTCACAGGACTTGAAACGCGCGATGTAAAAATTGAGGATACGACAGTAGCGGAAGCTATTGATAGACTATTTGAAAAACGAGGATATAAAGGAATCAATAGAGATGGGAATACAATATCTTTTCTAATATGGACACGATTGATGGATTTTGGCAGTGGTATTGCTTATTCCATAAATGGACAAGTACCAGACGATATGTCAATACAATTTCTGACCAAACTAGAACCTCTTGACAAAGAGAATTGGTATTATTATGAAGAAGATTATAATGAATGGAAAAATCGGTAAAACTACGAGTTTTACTATAACATGGGTAATTTTCAAGCTTCGTATGAGTATTATGCCTGGGTAAGGTTTTGAGTGTCAAGGATGCAAACGGCAACTTACAGACAAGGTATTATGATCCCGAGACGGGTAGGTTTATTAATGCGGATGGGTTAGTAAGTACAGGCACGGGAGTTTTGGGACAAAACATGTTTGCCTATTGCGAAAATAATCCTGTTAAGTATTTATAGTGACCCAATAAATAACCGTGTAAAACAGCGGCAAACGGCTTTATTGCAACGATATTTAATCGTTTACATTTTAGAATCAGTAAGCGGTTGTATTTTTTAAATATGACATACTGTTGTCGCATTTATTGTGGTATATTTGTAAAAAAGCAAACGTAGGAGGGAACATTATGCAAAAATCACTTAGAGAAATAGCGAGGTATTTGAAAAACATAATACCATCGGAAATACCTGAAACATACACAATTAAACCCATGTTTAAAAATATTTCCGATGAAGAAAACATACGAAAAGGTATTATTGTTTTTAGGGGTTTTTTATATCGGCTTTGCGATTATTTGATTGTTAACGATAATTTATATGATAAACCCAAAAAAATCGCGCATCCATTTTCGGACCGTGTAAGTCTCTCAGCTAATTATCCATTTTTACGGAATATGAGTGAGGTGATGATTAGTATAGGTATTAACGGCGAATTAAATAAAAGCGGTGACTTGTTGACAGTAGACGGCAATCAATTTCGTATTCATCTGGCTAAAACTCCTGTCGTAAAAATTATTGAGTGTTTGCGTTGCTTAGTAGACAACGGATTGTGTATTTCAGGTGTTGATTTAATAGAAAAAAAGGTCAATTTGTCGGAATTTAAAATGCTTGAAGTTTCATATCCCGATGCTCCTTCAATATTAACAGGAATAAAAGTTATGGCAAAAGCAAAAGAAGAATTTGAAGGTACGGATCTTTATGGTATTTTCTTACGATGCGATTATAGGGTAATAATGGATGAAGATATAGAATCAATCTGTTTTTTGAAAAACATGGCTAAACCGCTCCCGCTTGAAAATCAAGAGTTCATATTAAAACTTCACCAAAAATATTTAGATGAAGGATTTCAATGTAAAGTGAGTATTGTAGATGATACATGTATTCGTTTTTATTATTTATATAAAAGAAAAGAAATTTGGTCAATTATTATTTCTCCCAATAACGGTTACGAACTTGCTATAAGAGCAAAAAACACTCATCGATATACCGATGTCGTTAAACAATTACATCCATATTTACAAGAGAAAATAAATAAAGGATATGGTTGTGATAAAAAAAGAGACCCTAATTCTTATTGTCAAGGTGGTTGTAAAGGATTTCGAATATCCCTGACCGATTCAATTAGTGATATGAAAAAAGATATTATAACTTGGATTGATAACGAATTTTTATGTTTGTAAATGAATGATTATATTTACATCACTATAAATAATTAACCCCTGTGATGCATGCTGATGTATTTGGAACATGGACAGGTAGTATTTCTTTAGACTTATCAGGTGGATTGGGGTATGGCGGAGGCATAAGTATAGCATTTGTTTTTGACGGGGAAGGTAATTTGGGATTTCAGTTCAACACCGCAAAGGGTGGCACTATGATGGGTAGTTTAGGTGCGAGTCTTTCAGGCGGCTATACAAATAACAATACAATATTTGATTTGGAGGGCACAGGGTATTCTTTTGGAGGTTCAGGTGGATATTTAGGATATGGGGGAATTGATTTTTCCGCAGATGAGAGAGGCTTTGATGGCATTAGTGTTTCTGTTGGGATAGGCATTGGTGCTGAAATACATGGATATGAGACGCAAACATATACCCTTTGGAGCAATAATCCTAATCCAAACAGTAATACAGCTGCCTCAAAAAACAACCCAACGGTTACGGCACAAAAAACACAAAACAAAACCCCATCGACCGTGACGAGCCTGCCAAACAAAACTCCATCAAAAGCAACGTCCCTACCAACCAATAAGGGTAATTTGAAAACAAGCATATTGGTGGGAACAATAAACAAACCTATTATAATGAGTTGTTAAGAAGAATCAAATGAAACCTTATAAAATAAATCTTTTTTTCTTGATTTTTGGCGCTGTAACAATTTTTTCAACGGGAGCTATTGCTATTTTATTGACAGAATTGAAAATTGAAAAAAGCTATTCAATTACTCTTATAGTACTTGCTTTGCAGCTCTTTTTAGTTGTTTTCTTTTGTTATAGAAAACGAAAAAAAGTGGTTTATGTTACATGGCATGAAAAATTCAATTACTATGCTGTTTATGCATTTTTTCTTCCGCTTTTCTTAATATTTGCGTGTTTTATATTATTTATGGCTATAAAAAATTTCATCTGATATTCTTGTCTATCTCCGCCGCCACTTTTACAGTGGTGGCGGCGAGAGATACACCTACAATTATCCAGCAATCAGCTAAACAATGGTATCCTGTTCAATGCGCAGGGTGATGTAATAGGTTTAGTTGACAACATGGGTAATTTCCAGGCTTCATACACATACGATGCTTGGGGGAAAGTGCTAAGTGTCAAGGGTGCGAATGGCAACGAAATAACAGATCCTAATCATATCGCGAATATAAATCCAATACGCTATAGAGGATACTATTACGACCGGGAAACGGGACTATACTTTTTACAGACAAGGTATTATGATCCCGAGACGGGGAGATTTATTAATGGAGACTCACAATTAAACACGGATTCATTGCTTGGATACAATATGTTCGCGTATTGCGAAAATACTCCGATTAATATGTCTGATCCTACTAATTACACAATTATTCCTTAAATATAGCATCTTTCTCTAAATCATGCCTGAATATTTTAATTAATAAGCATACGAATGTGTGGACATGAATATTAATTAATAAGAAACTGCAAAAGTGAGAGGAAGATGCATACATGGAAGAACGCAATATTTATCAAGATATAGCCGAACGTACCCAGGGAGATATTTATGTAGGTATAGTCGGTCCGGTGCGTACAGGAAAATCAACCTTTATCAAGCGCTTTATGGATACGGTAGTACTGCCAAATATGACCTCCGATTTTCGCCGTGAACGTGCAAATGATGAGCTGCCGCAGGCCTCGGCGGGCCGTACTATAATGACCACCGAGCCTAAGTTTATACCTGAGGAAGCTGTTGAGGTTGAGCTGGAAGGTAATTCTGGCTTCAAGGTGAGACTTATTGATTGCGTGGGATATATTGTGCCGTCCTCGCTGGGGTACATAGAAGGCGATCAGCCGCGCATGGTAATGACGCCATGGTACGAAGAGCCGGTGCCTTTTAATCTGGCGGCCGAGGTGGGCACAAAAAAGGTTATTTCCGAGCATTCCACTATAGGGCTGGTTGTGACAACTGACGGCTCGATAAGTGATATTCCGCGTGACGAATATGAAGAGGCCGAAGAGCGGGTGATAGAGGAGCTAAAAGAAATAAACAAGCCCTTTATCGTTTTGTTAAACTGCATGTATCCCGGAACAAACCACGCACGCGAATTGAGCGCAGGGCTTTCGGCTAAGTATGGTGTACCGGTGATACCTGTTAATTGCCTTGAACTTAATGAGGAAGATGTAAAACAGATAATAGCGCAGGTGCTGTTTGAATTTCCTGTAAGGGAAGTGTCGATTGACCTGCCCCGCTGGATTTCCTCGCTCGGAAATGATCATTGGCTGCGCAGCGAGATATTCAACCTTATCAAAGGCTCGGCTGAAGGCGTACAGCACATACGCGATTTGAGCGGACTTGCCGATGCTTTATCGGAATGCAAGCACGTTGAACGTGCTATGCAGACATCCGTTGACCTTGGAAAGGGCTGTGCGAAAATCGATGTAAATCTTGACCAAAATCTGTTTTATCAGATATTGGCCGAAACAACAGGCTTGGATATTTGCGGCGAGCAGGGGCTGATGTCTTGTATGATGGAGCTGGCGCAAACAAAGCGTGAATATATGCGCGTTAAAAATGCTTTAGATGAAGTTGAGGCCACGGGCTATGGAATAGTGATGCCAGCCATTGAAGAGCTTACGCTTGAGGAGCCCGAAATCGTGCGGCAAAGCGGACGGTACGGCGTGCGCTTGAAAGCCAGCGCGCCCAGTATACACATGATGAAGTGTGATATAACCACCGAAGTTTCGCCGATTGTTGGCAGTGAGCGCCAGTCAGAAGATCTGGTGATGTATCTGATGAGTGAATTTGAAGAAGATCCGCTGAAAATATGGGATAGCAATATATTCGGCAAATCGCTTCATGAGCTTGTTAACGAGGGATTGCATACAAAGCTTGCTCGTATGCCGGGCGATGCTCGTATGCGCATACAGGAAACGATAGAGCGGGTGATAAACGAGGGTTGTTCGGGGTTGATTTGCATTATTCTTTAAAATTCTACGCCCGTCAAAAGGGGTTCTGTCGAAAGACAGGACTTTTTTTGAAAATTTTCCTTGCAAATTTATTGTTAATAAGATAAAATATGAATATACTTTATTTGAAAGGGGTATTTACCCATGTTTTGTGCAAATTGCGGAAAAGAAATTCCTGAGGGTCAGGCGTGTGCTTGTCAGCAGCCACAACAGCCCCAGCAACAACCTCAGCCCCAATATCAACCCCAGCAGCCCCAGCCTCAATATCAGCAACCCCAGCAACCTCAGCAGCAACCCCAATATCAACCACAGCAGCCTCAGCCTCAATATCAACAGCAACCCCAGCCCCAGTATCAGCAGCCTGTTGCCGTTAAAACAGACAACAGCAAGACGTATAGCATCCTGTCGTACATAGGCATACTTTGGCTTGTAGGCATGTTTGCTGCTCCGGAAAAGTTTAATCCGCGCGTGCGTTTCCATGTGGGCCAGGGTATTATAATGTCTATCGTGTCGGTCGGTCTTTCTATCATCGTAGGTATTATCAATGTTGTGCTCGCTATTGTTATGACCACAACCAAAAGAACATGGTACGGAACAACCTACACCACAACAAGCGCAGCATACGGCGCAATATCGACCATATTGACGCTGGCTGTTTCGGCTGTTGCGATTTTGTTCCTTGTTTTGGGAATACTTAACGTGATCAATGACCGTGAAAAGCCATTGCCCGTTATCGGAAAATTTGCTTTTTATAAATAAGCTTTTAAAAAACCACCTGCTATGCAGGTGGTTTTTATATCGGAATAATATATTCTTAAATTAAGCTTGATTTGCTGGAATTTTGGGAGAAAACAATTAATGATTGACGCGCACAAAAATGCCGATAGATTCAAAGGATATGCAACGCTTTACGATAATACGCGTCCGGCTTGTCCTGAATATATTCTAAATGTCTTGGTTCGATATCTTGGCCATCGTCCGCAAACCGTAGTGGATATGGGTTGCGGTACGGGGCTGTCTACGTTGGTTTGGAAAAATACGGCAGATAAAATTATAGGCATTGAGCCGAGCGAGGACATGATCAATTTGGCAAAAGCAAAGCAAACGGAAAACATTGAGTTTGTATGTGCTTTTTCTGATAACACCGGGGTTTATGACGGCATCGCCGATATTATTACCTGTTCACAATCCTTTCATTGGATGGAGCCGGAATCGACATTGCGGGAGGTTCGCCGTTTGCTAAAGCCGGGCGGTGTATTTGCTGTTTATGATTGCGATTGGCCGCCGGTGTGTGATGCTGTTGTGGATGCGGCTTATCAAGAGCTGGATGATTTCGTCGATGAAATAGAAGGCAGTGTTCCTAAATACAAAGACGCATTTATTCAATATCCAAAGGACAAACATCTTGAAAATATTCGTAAATCCGGTTATTTCAAGTATGTGCGGGAAATCGTATTCGCCAACACTGAAAACTGTAATGCGGACCGGTATTATAGCCTAGCAATATCACAAGGCGGGACACAGGCTGTATTGAAAAGAAATCCTGCGCTTATTGAAAAGAAATTAGCCGCATTTAGGCAGGTTGTCGATGAATTCTTCGCTGATAAGATATTGCCTATAGAATTTTGTTATCGCATGAGATTGGGTGTATTAAAAGGGTGAATTCCGCAGGATTGCAACCACAGAAATTATATTTTTGCTTGACAAAACAGTAAAAAGCATTTATACTCACATATCGTAGGGAATGAAGTTCTCCCGTGGCAGGCCTATGCCGTGCCAAAACCGCTTTAAAAGCCGATGACTTCTGCTATTTTATACGCAGAAGTCATCTTTTTTTGCGGCTTTTTGCGAACATGGAGGACACTTATGTTAACGAGTTTAGCGCTGATTATTTTTTTAGGCCTCGGTTTGGGGAGGATATTTGAAAAATTGAATCTGCCTCGGTTGGTTGGAATGCTTATCACAGGGATAGTTTTGGGTCCGTCTGTATTAAACCTTATTTCGCCCGACATATTAAATATCGCCCCCGATTTGCGCGAAATAGCCCTAATCATTATTTTGGTGCGCGCTGGGCTCTCGCTTGATTTGGGGGATTTGAGAAGCATAGGCCGTCCGGCACTGCTCATGTGCTTTGTTCCGGCTGCATTTGAAATAACGGCCGTCACACTTATTGCGCCGCTGGTGTTTGGAATGTCTTATTTAGAGGCTGCTGTTATGGGCTGCGTTTTGGCACCTGTTTCGGCGGCTGTTGTTGTGCCCTATATGCTCAAGCTTATGGGAAACGGGTACGGCACCGATAAAAAAATCCCTCAGCTTATTATGGCGGGTACATCGGTTGACGATGTATTTGTGATAGTACTACTAACATCGCTGACAGGGCTTTATAAGGGCGATCGTTTCAATGCTGTGAGCTTTTTAAAGATACCGGCATCTATATTGCTGGGCGTAGCTTTTGGTGTGGCCGTTGGATTTGTGCTCAATTTTGTATTCAAAAAGGTGAAACTGCAGCCAACGGCTAAATTGCTAATAGTTCTTGCAGCAGCTTTTTTGCTGTTAACCTTTGAAAATAGCGTGCCACAGGTGCCCGTGTCGTCCCTGTTGGCCATAATGGTTGCCGGCGCTGTTATACTAAAGAAAAGCCCCGAAACGGCAAGTCGTCTTTCGGCTGGATTTACTCAGGTATGGATGGCTGCCGAGCTTATGCTGTTTGTGCTTGTTGGCTGTGCTGTGTGTGTAGAATACATAGGTCATGCTGGTGTGGCTACAATGGTGGTATTGATATGCGGAAGCTTGCTTCGCTTTTTTGGGGTGTTTTTGTGTCTTGTAAAAACCAACATAACCTTTAAGGAACGTGTTTTTTGTGCGGTGGCCTATATACCCAAGGCCACAGTGCAGGCTGCCATGGGCGCCATTCCGCTGTCTATGGGCATGGCTTCGGGTGAAACTACGCTTACTGTGGCTGTGCTGGCAATACTTATTCTGGCCCCCACGGGCGCTTTTTTGATAGGTCGGCTTTATCCGCTGCTGTTGAACAAGGAGGAATAAAAAAACAAAAGCACAGGGCGTACACTATTGCGTACGCCCTGTGCTTTTATAAGCTTAAAGCTTTTTTAAAATATCATCATAGATAAATCCGGCGTCGATTGGGCCGGGCTCACTTTCGGGCAAAAACTGTACCGAAACGGCGTTTATGTCCTTGTAGTCAATTCCGGCCACTGTACCGTCATTAACGTTTACATAGCTTATTTCGCCGCTGTCAGGACAGCTATCAACAGCATATCCATGGTTTTGCGCCGTTATATATATGCGGTTGGACGCAGTGCTTTTTACAGGAATATTTGCGCCGCGGTGGCCAACAGGCAGCCGGGAAACGCTGCCGCCCTGCGCCAATGCTAATATTTGCATGCCAAGCCCGATTGCCAGCATGGGTATTTTGCCGCAAAGTGTCTTTATTGTTTCAATATAACCGTTGTTTTCAGCGGGGTTGCCCGGTCCGTTGGAAAGCACCAGCAGTCCATATCCGCCCGCAAGAATGCTTTCGGCTGGGGTGTTGTGCGGCAGAAGGGTTATCGAACAGCCACGCTTTATCAGCGAGTTTAGCATGTTTTCGTTATATCCGAAGTCAAGCACGGCAACACTGCGGCTGCCCTCGCCGAATTTTTTTATATCATTTACAGAAACAGAGCCAGTCGCATTTTTGATCTCAAAATCTTTTATCAGCGCGCCAGCAGCGTCCTTGTTCATGCTTTCGGTAGTACACACAGCCTTTACAACACGTCCCGCTTCCCGTAGCTTTGTGGCGATGTGGCGGGTATCAATGCCGCCTATGCCAATAACGCCGCGTTGTTTCAAAAATCCGTCGATATGTCCCGGCTCGTTGTTCACATCAAATTCCTCACGGCATATCATAGCGGCTGCGCCGGGACGGCCGTCGCCATCGCCGCCCCATTCCGCAGTAAGCGGATATGTAAGCGTAACTATCTGCCCGAAATAGGCCGGATCGCTGACGATTTCACGGCTGCCGCCCATAGAGGTATTGAATACCAGTTCGCCGCATACCGTTCCGGCTGCGCCGAATGCACATCCCTCAATGATTTCGCCATCGTCAAAAATGATAAAAGCCTGCATTTTTTCTGCCTCCATTTTTTCACATTCTATATATTATACAACTAAATACGCCGTTACACAATAGAAAAACTCAAAAAAACAGGGCGGATATTCCGCCCTGATGATTATTGGCTTTTTTCAATGTATTTAACAAGATCGCCAACGGTTTTGATTTTCTCGACGTCTTCATCGGGAACTTCTATATCAAACTCATCCTCAAGCGACATTACCAGATCGGCTAAATCCAAGCTGTCGGCATTGAGATCCTCAATGAGTTTGCTTTCCATAGTTATTGAATCTTCTTCAACGTCCAACTGCTGACACAAAATAGCCTTAATTTTTTCCAATACCATAAATAAAACCTCCCAAAATTATTTGCAGTGCATTTTTTGACAAAGCCTGCGTTTGTGTGTTATAGTATCCACATAAAAAAAGCACAAACCCAATTGCTTTACTTTAATGATAATATTGTTATAGATGCGATTTGTCAACACCTTTTTTAAAAAAATTTTTTTATGGAGGAGAAAACCTTTGAAAATACAGCAATTCGGACTTTGCGGTTTTCCGTTGGAGCATTCTCTTTCCCCCTATATACATCATGAGTTGTTTTGTTTAAGAAATTTGCATCACATATACGAATTGTATTCTCAGGAAAGTTTTGATGATAAAAGCGGTGTTTGGGCGCTTGATGGCTTTAATATCACTATACCGCACAAGCAGGCGGCACCGCCATTGCTCAGCAAACTGGACGATACGGCTGTGATTTACGGTGCGGTTAACACGGTGGATTGCCGCACAAAAACCGGATACAACACCGACGGATATGGCCTGATGAAAGCATTGGGCGGTGCGGGGCTGCCGTTAAAAGGTCGTGTGCTTGTATGCGGTGCGGGCGGTACGGGCCGCATGGCTGCCATGCTGGCGGCAACAAACGGCTGCTTTGTTACCGTTGCGGTGCGTGATAGCGGAATGGCTGCTGCCGTGGCCTTGCAGTCGCACGCGGCTGGGTATGGCGTTAATATTGATATAGTTACGTATGGCGATATTGGCGGCGAGTTCGATCTGCTTATAAACACAACTCCGGTTGGCATGTATCCCAATCCAAACGCGGCCATACTGCCGGAGGAGCAAATTGCCCGATTTGGCGGCGTATTCGACGTCGTTTACAATCCATCTATAACCCTTTTGGTAAGCAATGCACGGAAGGCGGGTATACCCGCCGTTAATGGGCTTGCCATGCTGGTTTGGCAAGCGGCGCGTGCGCAGGAAATATGGTGCGGCTCTTCTTTTGACGAGCATGAGATAAATACAGTCATACGGAAAACAGCCATCAAATTGGAGGCGTACAAGTGAAAAATATAGTCTTGTTTGGCTTTATGGGCTGCGGAAAAAGCACGGTGGGGGAGCTGCTGACAAAAAAGCTTAGCCGCAATATAAGTTGCCGCTTTGTTGATATGGACGGTATCATTGAGCAACGTATGGGAATGCCGGTGTCGGAAATTTTCGAAAAATATGGCGAGCAACATTTTCGCCTGCTTGAAACCGAGCTGGCCGCCGAGCTTTCGGAAATGTGCGGGCTGATAATATCGGCGGGCGGCGGCGCTTTGCTGAATAGCCGGACACGTGCCGCCTTTGGCGAAACGAGGCTCATTTTTATGGATGTGTCGCTCGATTGTGCCATAAACAGACTGCTGTTTGACAGCTCGCGGCCCTTGCTGGCGGCCGGCGCTCCGGGAAGCAGTGAGCGCCGCGAGCTTATTGCCGGGCTGTACAG
>JGI994J12354_10003676_pt1 | contig 14194 bp, 14 predicted proteins | sample IntmicLarv3ML3BL_FD_12354 | JGI IMG/M metagenome (IMG submission 12354)
TTTTGAAGTATCTGACTTAGGCGTTGTTGGCGACGTAAAAGTGATTCTTCCTAAATTGGCAGATGCAATCAGAAAATACAAAGCTGCAAAGGCAAATAGTTAATTCGTTTGGTTTGATGATTGATTTGATACGGAAGAGGAGGTTCTTTTATGAATATGGAGTCTGTATTTTTTCCGGGGTACACATCGGGGGAAGATGCATATTTTGCGATTGATTCTGTTTGTGCGCCTTATGGCACAAAGGCAGTGGTAATTGGCGGACAAAAGGCGATGGAGAAGACAAAGGATTATCTGTTGGAAGCAACAAAAGACAGCAGTGTGAAGATTATCGATTTTGTTTGGTCAAAAGGCGAAGCGGCTTATGAATATGCAGAAGAGATTGAGCAGTTGGACACAGTGAAGAATGCGGACATGATTTTTTGTGTCGGCGGCGGAAAAGCAATTGATTTGGCGAAATTGATTGCGGATCACTTGAAGAAGCCTTATTTCACATTTCCGACGATTGCATCTACCTGTGCGTGTATTTCTGCCTTGGGTATCTATTACCATACGAGTCATGTATTTCGTGATTTTTTCCGTGTGGAGAGACCGCCTGTACATGTGTTCATCTCTACGAAGGTGATTGCGGAAGCGCCGGAAGTCTATCTTTGGGCAGGCATTGGTGACGGCATGAGCAAGGAGACAGAGGTACAATTCTCTGCAAGAGGCCGAGAAGAAGAGTTAACCATTTCCGAAGCGGCAGGTGTTGGTATGAGCCTTTGCTGCACAAAGCCGTTGCTGGATTATGGCATTGCGGCAATGCAGGATTGTAAATTAAACCGTCCTTCTGAGGCGATTGAGAAAGTGGCGTTGGATATTTTTGTTAACACGGGAATGGTCTCCAATATGGTGGATTCTCATAAGTACAATACAAACCTTGCGCATGCGCTTTTTAACAGTATGACCATGCTTCATCAGGTGGAAGAGAGACATCTTCATGGGGAAGTGGTTTCTTATGGTACGCTGGTATTGCTTACGCTGGACAAACAATATGAAAAGTTGGATCAATTTTATGATTTTTATAAGGGTATGAAGCTGCCCACGAAACTGGCAGATATCGAGGTGACGGTAGATGAGCTGGATCCTGTGTTAGCGGAGGCAGTAAAAAAATATGACTTGGATTATACGCCATATGACATTACACCTGAAATGATTAAAGCGGCGATTATTGAGTTGGAAGCGTATAACGTAAAAAAAGAAGCATAAATAATATATAAGATAGGACGAAAAACCGAAAGAACATCACTTCTTTCGGTTTTCTTTTTCTTGACAGCAAGGGGGGATGAATTTATACTTTGGGGAAATGGAGAAGTGAAAAGGATGTGAACTGTATGATTCGCTTGCCGAAGGTTGGTATGCGTATGATAAAAACAACGATTGCTGTGATAATTTGCTTGTTGATTAGTTATTTGCGCGGTAGTGAAGCGCCGGTGCTGTCGGCTGTGGCGGCGCTTATTTGTATGCAGCCCCAGGTGGAGGACAGTGTGGCGGTGGCCATGAACCGTATTATAGGCACGCTTTTGGGTGTTGTTTTTGCGTTGCTTGCGATTCTTTTGATAGAGCGGATGGGTGTCGGAGAGCTGCATTTGGTGTACATCATTGTGGCGGTTGGAATTATTCCGGTGTTGTATGTGACTGTTTTGTTGAAACAAAATGCGGCGGCGGCCTTGGCGGGCGTGATTTTTTTAAGCGTTGCGCTGGGTTCTTCGGGTGAATCGCCGATGGTGGAGGGTATGCATCGTGCGATAGAAACAATCATCGGTGTATTGGTATCTGTGGTCGTAAATTCTCTGCATGTGCCTCGCCGCAGGGAGAAGGATATTTTCTTTGTTTCGGGTTTTGACGGTGTGCTGTTTGACGGAGAGTCCGGTGTCACATCGTATTCTATGTTTGAATTGAACCAGTTGCTGCACGATGGAGCGGCGTTTACAATTGCTACAGAGCGAACACCTGCATCTTTGGTTGAGGACATATCCCAGTTGGACTTGCAATTGCCGGTGATTGCGATGGGCGGAGCGGTGCTCTATGATGTGAAAGAGAAGAGATATCTGGCGTGTATTGGTATTCCGGAAGAGATGGCGGAGCGGATTGTCCGAAAATTGGATGAGATGGATATTCACTATTTTCTGAATGTGGTCTGGCAGGATGTGCTTCTGATTTACCATCAGGAGCTCAAAAATGAAGAGGAGCAGAAGCTGTATGATGAAGCAAGGCGCTCTCCTCACCGAAATTATGTACATGGAGAACGGCCGGACGAAGGAGATATTGCTTACGTTTTGATGGTTATAGAGGATGAAATTGCGGATGCTGCGCAAGAGGCACTTGCGCAGCTAGATACATACGGAGAACTTCGATTTTTACGGGATAAATCCGAAAGTGCGGAAGGATATTGTCACTTGAAAGTTTATCATAGAGATGCGACGAAAGAGTTTATGATGCGCCGTTTGCTTGAAGGCATGAAACAGAAAAAGATTATTGCCTTTGGCAGTAACGAAAATGATGTCTCTATGCTGGCGGCGGCGGATTTATCGTTTGCTGTGGCGGAAGCGTCTTATGAAGTGAGAGTGATGGCGAATCGACGGCTAAGAGGGCGGTCAGGTGATAGTATTGTCAGAAAAATACGGCGTTTATATTCGCCGTTGTATTGGGAAAAATTACCGAAGGAATTGAGAGACGAAAGAGGGAAAGGTTGACGGTATGCAAAATGAGCTACATGCATTATCACGAGCGGAATTATTGGTCGGAAAAGAAGGTATAGAAAAGTTGAAATATGCACGTGTTGCCGTTTTTGGTATTGGTGGAGTTGGGTCTTTTGCGATTGAAGCCTTGGCCAGAAGCGGAGTCGGTCACTTGAGTATTGTGGATGGCGATGTGGTGGGACTCACGAATCTCAATCGTCAGTTGATTGCGACCAGAAAAACAATCGGATGTTTCAAAGGCGATGTTATGGCGGAACGCATTCACGAGATTTTTCCGGATACACAAGTGGATGTCTATAATTTGTTTTATGGCGAGGGAAATCGGAATGTTATTGATTTTTCGCAATATGATTACATTGTGGATGCCATTGATATGGTGACGGCAAAACTCCTATTGATTGAAGAGGCAAAAAAGGCGCAGGTTTCTATCATTAGCTGTATGGGTACAGGGAACAAATTCAATCCACAGCTGTTTGAGGTGGCGGATATTGAGAAAACTTCTGTTTGCCCTTTGGCAAAGGTCATGCGAAAAGAACTAAAGGCGAGAGGCATTCGCGGGGTGCGGGTGGTATACTCGAAGGAGATTCCTGTGAAACCCGAAGCGTCTGCGGAAAGCGGGCGCAGACAAATTCCCGGAAGCCTTTCTTTTGTTCCGCCTGTTGCAGGCATGTTGATGGCAGGCGAAGTCATTAAAAGCATCTTAGAGAAATGACAAAAAACACATCTTTGTGGAGATGGTTGACAAAATTCGGATAGAAATATTAAAAATTGTGGAGAGTAGATGGTGGTTTTTTCTTGAAATTCTTATATTTTTCTGAACTATTTCACAATCTATTGAAAGGGCATGACATTTTGTATAGAATGTTAGCAAAGAGTGATTTATGATACGGCGAAGGAGGTAGGGGCAGATGAAAATGAATAGAATAAAGCAAATATCTGCAACAATTGCCGTGCTGTGTTTTATGACAGGTTGCAGTGCTGAGGTTGCCACGGTGGCGGCGGAAGTGCAAGAAGAAGTCAAAAGCGATATGACGGATATAAGTGTGAACGATTATATTGAGTTGGCCAATCGTTATTTGGAAAGTGCAGATGATTTTAGGGGCGAGCTGCAAATCGAAATGCAGATGGGCAGCGAGGATGAGGTAATTTTTGTGGGTGCAAAGATTGCCATGATCAGAGAACCGTTATCCGTAAGTATAGAGACACAGAACCACCATGACGGTGTTGTGCGCATGTTCAATACTTATTTGGAAGAGGAAGCGGACAGCGTTGAGATGTACATGAATTACGAGGGATCCTGGTCACAGCTTACGCTGCAAAAGAGCACAGTCAATAACCATGTGGATTTCTATGATATACAAAATAATATGTATTTATTATTGAATACGGCGCAGAATTTGACGGTAGAGGCCATAAACGATCATGAAATGGTTCTCCGTGGGGAAATTGCACCGCAGGATGTACACTATGTGTCGGAAAAAGGACATTTTCTTCAAATGGCAGGGATGACAGGAATTGATGCGGTTTATTATGAGGGTGTTCCCGCTGTAGAGGTAACATTTGTGCTGGATAGGGAGAGTGGTGCGCCCCTGCGCATGCGTATCGATTTTACTGACGCGCTGGAAGTTGTGATAAATAATGTACTGCGTACACTCAACGGCGAAGTAGAGGGCGAAAAGTTTAAGGTGCAGCGATATATAATTGATGGCGGGATGGATTCTCTGAATACAGTTGTGCGTGTGGAAATTCCGGAGGAAGGACGTAGTGACGCAATCAATTACGAAGAGGAGATTGCGTACATGGTTGTCAATGAGAGCGGAAGCGCCGGCAAGGAGATGGAGCAGGGAGACAGCGAACAGCATGTAGATGCTTCAGACAGTGATTTGCCGAATGATGCTTTGTGATAAGGTGGCACGTGAAAGTAAAAGGTCTTTGATGAAAGTTCATCAAAGACCTTTTGTTTTATAAAGATTGTGCGTTTTTGTTTTTATAGATGCAAAAGGAAAACGAGAGACCTTTTTCTTCTTGCACATCGCCGCATACTTCCATAATCCAGTCCTCCGATTTATCCAAATCGGGGAAATAGGTATCGGCGGGAAAGATGTCGTGGATTTTTGTAATATAGGCGGTATCGCAAAAAGGAAGCAATTGTTCGTAAATACTGCCTCCGCCAACGACAAAGATATCTTTATCCGAAACCATAGCCAAAGAGTGCTTCATCTCCGCCAAATTATGACAGATGATTGCTTCTTTACAGGCATACATCGGGTTTGTGCTTAATACGATATGGTCTCTATCCGGCAGAGGTAGTCCGTTTGGAAAGGACTCCAGTGTTTTTCGTCCGAGGACCAAGGTGTTGCCGGTGGTGATTTTACGAAAGTTTTTCATATCTGCGGAAATACGCCGCAAGAGGTCGCCGTTTTTTCCGATACCCCATGCTTCATCGACTGCAACAACTAGTTTCATGCGCATTTCCTCCTTAGATGGCAACGGGAACTCTGCCAACAGGGTCGCCATGTTGATAGTCCTCGACAATAAAGTCATCTACACAAAAAGCGTAAAAATCCGTCACATCCGGATTAAGTCGCACTTTGGGTGCAGGCAGAGGTTCACGGGAAATCAAATCTTCGACAATAGGCACATGGCGGTCATAGATATGCATGTCACTGATAACATGAACCAATTCGCCGGCCTTTAATCCGCTTGCTTGTGCGAACATCATGAGAAGCGCCGCATATTGAACCACATTCCAGTTGTTTGCCGCCAAGGTGTCTTGGGAGCGCTGATTTAAAATTGCGTTTAGCGTATCGCCGACAACATTAAATGTCATGCTATAGGCACAAGGTTCCAAGCCCATTTCGCTCAAATCAGCGAAATTATAGATATTGGTCATGATACGGCGGGAGTAAGGCGTATTTTTTAATTGCCAAAGGACATTGTCCACTTGATCCATTTCGCCGTGTTTGAACGGATATGGTACGCCAAGCTGGTAGCCGTAAGCTTTGCCGATAGAGCCGTTTTCGTCTGCCCATGAGTCCCAGATTTTACTGTTTAGGTCATTGATATTATTGGATTTTTTTTGCCAAATCCAAAGAATTTCGTCAATGGCGGCACGCCAGTTAATGGGGCGCAGCGTCAGAAGAGGGAATTCTTCTTGCAGGTTATAACGATTTACAACACCGAATGTCTTGATTGTATATGCGGCAGTACCGTCCTCCCAGAGGGGGCGTACTTTTTCATTTTCTGTAGAAAAGCCGTTTGTCAGAATTTCTTTGCAGTTCGCGATAAACATAGTATCCGCTTTGCTCATGTTTGAGTCCTCCTTATTTGGGTGCTTATTTTGTATTATAAAGGATGTCCCGTTTTTTTTCCATATACTTTGATATGGAATTTTTAAAACAGTACAAGAAGTGATGATGGAGACGGTATCGGGTGTAGAAAAATTTGTCATATCGAAACAGAGAAATTATAAACTAGAATGTAGGCCGATGTAATTCTTCTTGCAACTTTACGGGGAAACGTATAAAATATATAGTGAGATATTATGAAAAATCTCCGAAGGAGGAGTTTGCTATGAAGGATTATCACTTCGAAAGTGACAATCATGATTTTGATAAGACAATAAAACTGGATACAATAAATAAAGAGATAAAAAGCTTGGAAGAGGAAGGCATATTTGANGATGAGCTGGGNGATAAAAATGCATTTTTAAATGCATTTGAGTCNGAGCGCTTTGACGAATCGATGCGCCCAAACAAACCCGTGAAATTACCGAAGANTGATGTTTNTGCCCGGGAGTNGGGTATCTGGAACAAAAAGACCATTGGCGTGATTGCGTTGGTTGCAGTTGTTGTGGGAATTATCTGNTTTGCANTGGTTCGCAATATGTTTCCCGCGGGCGAGCGGNCNCATCAAGGTGTGGATGAAGAAGTGCAGGCGCGGGCGATGATTGTAAAGAATATATTGGACGGCGGCGAATACGTTGTATACGATATTGAGGGCAACACATCAAAGAGTATTTCTTTGGCAGAAGGTGCACTCATTATTGATGCGGATGGCAAAGTGGTGGCAAGCAGTGCTGTGGGCATTGGAGAGTTGCTGATGATAGAGTTGGATTCCAGCGGCAGGCAAGCGCTGTCTATGTCTTTTGGCGAGGGTATTCACAGAAAGACGGTATCGGGATTGGAAGTGGATACTTCCGGTCGATTGCTGGTTGGTGAGGATGAAAGCTATAGTTATGATACGCATGCAGTGTTTGTCTATAACGGCGAAAGCATAAAGCCGGGAGACTTAGAACCGTGTAATGTGTTGTTGCTAAAAGGAATTTCCGATACGGTTTGGGTTGTGGAAGTACTTGAGTATCATGGATATATTGTTATTGAAAACAAAGATAACATCAAAAACGGTATGTTTAAGTTGGACGGGAATGAAGAAATTCCGTTGGCAGAGATTGACCGGATTGCCGTGACGGAGGGGACGCATACCATCACGGTTACAGGCGAGAATATAGAAGACCGTACGGATCAGGTGTTTGTCGAAGCGGGCGAGGAGTTTATTTACGATTTGTCGAAAGCGCAGGAAAAGGTTGGTGTACTGATTATTGATGCAGACGTAGAGGACTACAAACTTTATATCAACGGGACGTTGGTGGACAGTACGACGCCGACGGTATTGCCTTTGGGTGAGTATGATATTGTTATTCTAAAAAGCGGATATGCACAGTGGGATCAGCATGTGGTGCTGGATCGGGAAACGGTTACGGTTCGGGCTGAGTTGGAGAAAGACGTACAGTACGGGACGTTGGTGATTACATCAAACGAAGCAGGCGCTTTGGTTTGGATTAACGAGCGTGCGGTTGGTGTGACACCACTAGAGGTGAATCTGCCTTACGGCATGTATCAGGTGACGGTTGAGAAAGAAGACTTCGAAACCTACGCCAGCGCGGTGACCATCAACACAGATCATCGGGTGTTACAGGTATCGCTAACAGAATAAAGAGGAGTGATGGATTTGGATTATCGTATGCGTTATGAACAATGGTTGACCGATTCATCCATTGACGAAGTGACGAAGGCGGAGTTGAAAGATCTCTCTGATGAGAAAGAAATCAAGGAGCGGTTTTATAAGGAGCTTGAGTTTGGTACGGGTGGTTTGCGAGGTATTATCGGTGCGGGAAGCAACCGATTGAATCCATACACAGTGGGTAAGGCAACGCAGGGACTTGCCAATTATATCAAAAAGCAAGGAACGCAGGGGAAAGGTGTTGCCATTGCGTATGACTCCAGACGGATGTCTCCCGAGTTTGCGCGAATAGCAGGGCTGGTGTTGGCGGCGAACGGTATTCGCGCTTTTGTGTATCCGTCCTTGCGTCCGACGCCTATGCTTTCCTATGCGGTGCGCAAACTGGGCTGTACGGCGGGTATTGTCATTACGGCAAGTCACAATCCGCCGGAATATAACGGATATAAAGTATACTGGGATGATGGTGCGCAGGTAGTGGCGCCGCATGATAAAGATATTATCGGGCAAGTAAATGCGATTGAGAATTATGGCGAAATCAAGAATATGACACTGGAAGAGGCCGAAGCGAAAGGCCTGTTTGTAACGATTTCTGAAGATATAGATGATTGTTATGATGAGGAAGTGCTGGCGCAGCGGATTTGTCCGGAAATTACAACGCATATGGGCGATAAACTGAATATTGTCTATACACCGATTCATGGATCCGGAAATTTACCTGTGCGCCGTGTATTGGGCGCGGCGGGATATAAAAACGTATTTGTCGTGGCGCAGCAGGAGGAACCGGACGCCGATTTTACAACAGTAGGCTATCCGAATCCGGAAGAACCGGCCGTGTTTAGGCTGGCGCTGGAATTGGCGAAGGAAGTAAATGCGGATGTTATTGTTGGAACAGATCCTGATTGTGACCGTGTGGGTGTGTTGGCGAGGGATGTGAGTGGTGAATTTGTTGTTTTGACAGGGAATATGGTAGGCATACTTTTAACGGAGTATATCTTGCGGATGAAAAAAGAGAAAGATATGCTGCCTTCCGACGCTGTGGTGATTAAAACGATTGTGAGTACGGAGATGATTACACCTATTTGCGAAGCGTATGGCGTGGAAAAAATGGATGTGCTTACAGGGTTTAAATACATCGGCGAGCAAATAAAACGCTTCGAGGAAACTGCCTCTCATACATATCTGTTTGGTTTTGAGGAAAGCTACGGCTGCCTTGCCGGTACTTATGCGAGAGATAAAGATGCGGTTGCGGCGACATTGCTTATTTGTGAAGTTGCGGCGTATTATAAAGAGCGAGGCAAAACCTTATATCAGGCATTGATGGATTTATATGCGCTTTACGGTTATTGTGAAGATGGTGTGAAGTCGGTTACATTGGCAGGTTTGGATGGCGTGGAGCGTATTCGAAGGATTATGGATACGTTGCGTAAGAGAGCGCCGAAGGTTTTCGGCGAAAATGGTGTTGTATGGGCAAATGATTATCAAGAAGGTATATTTTTGAATCTGGAAACGGGTGAAAGAAAAAAGAGCGCTGTACCGCCCTCGAATATGCTTTATTACACACTACAGGATGATTCATGGGTTTGCATTCGGCCGTCGGGCACGGAGCCAAAACTCAAGTTTTATGTTGGCGTAAAGGGACGCGATGCGGAGGAGTCTCGAACCCGAATGGAGCGCTTGTTACAGTCGGTAGAGGATGCAGTCATGGAAATTGAGTGAAATGAATGCTGCAAAGGGGCGTTTATGAGAAGATGACATAAATGGCTCTTTTGTTATTTTCGAAAATTGTGATACAATAAGAAAAAGTCGATGAAATGGCGAAAGAAACCGTGAAAGATCGGAAACGAAGAATTTTCAAGAAAAATGGTGCAAATGGCAAAAGGAGAGGCTTATGGCGACGACGCAAGAGTATGTGGAATTTGTTTGTGAACAGATTAAGGGTGTTGGTGATATTCGTTACCGTAAAATGTTTGGAGAGTACGTGGTGTATGTGAATGACAAACTGGTTATGGTGGTTGTGGACAATGAAGTGTTTGTGAAGAAGTTGGAGATTGTCGAGAACTTAATGGCGGGAGCGCCCGTGGGTAGTCCATACACCGGAGCGAAGGAGCATTATATTCTGGATATTGAGGACAAGGAGCTTTCTATGGAAGTGGTTCGGTTGCTGGAGGAGGTTACACCGGTTCCGAAACCGAAAAAGAAGAAAGAGAAGAAATAAAAAAAGGCTTGCAGAGACGGTTGTTCTTGCAAGCCTTTTTTATATTTTCGCGGTGAGAATAGAGAACTGTTTTCTTGAACCTACACCGTTTTATGGAGTATAGGTACATAGGAGATGATGGCATGGATGGTCACAATTTCGACAAAAAGCATCAATGCGGCTTGCAGCCAACGGGTAGCAAGCAATACTTCCATAGGTACGCCGTAGATTATGGAAACCCAAAGGGTATTTAGTACCAGTGTGCCAAAGATGGCTGTAGTTAAGCAGGCGGCAAGAATACGGAAAGTCGACTGTTTTTTATGCAGGCAGATGCCGTAGACGAAGCCTGTCAAAAAAGCAGTTAGTGTGAACCCGGGGAAGAATGCGCCGATTGGAAACATGAGTGCGCCAATCAAGTCGCCTAATCCTGCGACAACGCCGCCGCCAATGGGCCCCATTGTGATTGCTGCGATGACAACAGGAACAAAGGCAAACCCTATTTTGAAATTCCATGCGGAAATCGAAAGAAAGCGGGAGAGCACAATGTTCAATGCGACCAGCAAGGCAATTAAAACCAAGCGGTGGGTATTGTTTTTTGGTACATACATAAAAAATCCTCCTTTTGCTGCGGAGGTTTTATAATAGGCATAATAAAACCCCCTTCATTATCGGTGACAGGCAAATACATCCTTATCTATCGATAAGGATATTGCTGCGATAACAAAGAGGTTTCGGTTCTTTATTATTTGACAGCGGGATGCGGATTTTGTATCGCAAGAGAAACTCTTTTCGTTCCTGTGACAACTCCCCGTTCACAAGACACTTGACGCACAAATTCCTACTCTGTATTTGCTACACATGGAACATCCATGTCCTATTTATTCTAGCATGATTTGACTAAGACGTAAATTGATTTTTTACACAACAAAAGCACGAATAAACGTATACTTTGAATCAAAACTACCCATAAGCATAACCTCACCCATATTCATGCCGCACTCCTTTGTTAGCTTTGAGAAGAGGCGGTCACTCTCCATAAATCCGCCGTCCGCAAAGCAAAAGCATGCAACGAAGGCGTCTTTCGGAATCTGATGGAAAGATTCTTCCGCAAAAGCATAGATATGACGTTCTTTTTGTGCTGTAAGTTTGTTTTTGAGCGCAGCCAGCTCAAAATCCAAATGTAAAAATCCATGAGAAGCATAGTAAATGGCGGTAATAAAATCTGCCAGATCATCCTCATAGGCAAAACGCAGGCAGTTATCGGAAGGCGCAGGAAAATCCCCGACTGTACAGATAAACCAGGGCATTTCCGCAGTAGAGAACGAAAGCGCATAGAAGCGTTTGCGAATCATATCCGTATGATTGACAGCAAAAACCAAGGTGTTTCCGGTTATGGTATTGGCGGTCAGGATTTTTCTTGATTTTAATTTTGCCGCTAATGTATCCGACGCCCCAATCATATAGACGCCGTCTGTGTGAAATCCAAGCATAACAAGGCTCCTTTCATCTGGAATTGCTCCAAGAACTACTACTAGTTTAAAGCATGAAGCAGTATTTGGAAAGCGTGTATTTGATGAAATCCATAGCGGATGAATATAATATTGGGAAAAGCGTTGACACGGGATAATTCGGATTGTTATAATTTAGGGTAGTCTTTTAGACTTTTTGTAGAATTTTATTTTTTTATATAGAACAAAGGAGGTTAGAAACATGTTGGAATTACAGAATATTTCGTTTTCGGTTGAGGGAAAAGAAATATTGAAGAATATCAATCTAACCATCGACAGTGCAAAATTTATGGTTATCACAGGGCCAAACGGTAGCGGGAAATCCACATTAGCGAAAGTGATTGCCGGTATTCAGGCGCCTAGCAGCGGAAGAATTTTGCTGGATGGTGAAGATATTACAGATTGGGGGATTACGGAGCGTGCACGTGCGGGTATCAGCTTCGCGTTCCAACAGCCGGTTCGCTTTAAAGGGGTCACGGTGAAGGATTTGATTACCCTTGCCAGCGGGCGGACGTTAAGCACGATGGAGGCTTGCGGATATTTGTCGGAGGTCGGGCTTTGTGCCAGAGATTACATCGACAGGGAAGTGAACGCGAGTTTATCGGGCGGTGAATTAAAACGGATTGAGATTGCAACGGTTATGGCACGAAAAACGAGATTAACGTTGTTTGACGAGCCGGAAGCGGGCATTGATTTATGGAGTTTTAAAAATTTGATTGATGTGTTTGAAAAGATGCACGAAGAGGTACACGCCTCCATCGTTATCATTTCTCATCAGGAGCGTATTTTGAATATTGCCGATTGTGTGGTTTTGCTGCGGGGCGGGGAGATTGAACAAATCGGAACAAAAGAGGAAGTTCTGCCGAATCTATTCGGTATGGAAACAAATTGTAAATTTTACCAAGACAAGACCAAGGAGGCAAAGGATAATGTTAAGTGATGTAGTGAAGCATTTGCTTTCTGAAGTTGCCGACTTGACGGATATTCCTGCGGTGGGTGCGTTTAATATCCGAAATAACGGAAAAAGTGAGGGGAGAAGCTCTTCGGAGAATATCCAAATTGTCCCCAAGGAAAATGGTTCCGGGCTGGATATTTATGTTAAACCGCATACGGAGTCCGAGAGCGTGCACATCCCTGCGTTGATTACGGAGGAAGGCATTGATGATTTGGTATATAATGATTTCCACATTGGTGAGGGTGCGGATGTTACGATTATTGCCGGGTGCGGTATTCACAACTGCGGAAGCCACGCATCTGTCCACACGGGGATTCACCGTTTTTATGTGGGCAAGGATGCCAGAGTGAAATATATCGAGAAGCACATCGGCGAAGGTGACGGCATGGGCGAGAGAATCATCAACCCGGAGACATATATCGAAGCCGAAGAGAATAGTTATATTGAGATGGACACGATGCAGACCAAAGGCGTCGATTCCACAAGGAGAAATTCGGGTGCGAAAATTGCCGGCGGTGCAACGGTTGTTATAAAAGAAAAAATCATGACACATGGAAACCAAACGGCTGAAACGATTTTTGAGGTGGATTTGGAAGGAGCCGGAAGTAGTTGCAAGCTGATTTCCCGCTCGGTTGCGAGGGACAAGTCGCGGCAGGTATTTTGTTCGAAAATGTATGGAAACAACGCGAGTTACGGACACTCTGAATGCGACGCCATTATTATGGACGAGGGTATTGTTACGGCAGAGCCGACGATCACGGCGAACCATGTGGACGCGGAATTGATTCATGAGGCGACCATTGGCAAAATTGCGGGAGACCAATTGATAAAGCTGATGACGCTCGGGCTGACGGAGAAACAGGCAGAGGCGCAGATAATAGATGGATTTTTGAAGTAAACGGGAAGAAGGACAGCATATGAACCGAAGGGTGAAAAGGGAGTTAATCAGTTGGACAAAGACAATGATTTTTGCGCTGGTTTTGGCAGGGATTATCAACAATGTGCTGATTGTGAATGCGCAAATACCCACGGAATCAATGGAAAATACGATTATGGCAGGGGACAGGGTCGTTGCCTTGCGTACATCTTATTGGTTTGACAGACCTGAAAGAGGCGATATCGTCGTATTTCGTGCGCCGGATGATTTTGAGCACGAAACACTATACGTAAAGCGTGTAATCGGTGTTGGCGGCGACGAAATCTACATCCATGATGGAAATGTCTATCTAAACGGTGAAGCGATAGTAGAGCCCTACATTAGAAATACGACCGATGGCGAGTTTGGCCCATACAATGTGCCGGTCGGTTCTTATTTTATGATGGGGGATAACCGTAACAATTCTCTGGATTCCCGCATGTGGCGAGACCAGTACGTGGAGATGCATGAGGTGCTGGGAAAGGTCGTATTTCGCTACTATAAGGGGATTTCTGTTATAAAGTAGAGAAACAGAAGGGTAAAGAGCACAGAGAAAGAGCGAGACAATTTCAAAAGAAAATAAAAAAAGACGAAGTATATAGAAGCAAAGAAATAAGAACTAAAGAAATAAGAACTAAAGAAATAAGAACTAAAGAAATAAGAACTAAAGAAATAAGAACTAAAGAAATAAGAACTAAAGAAATAAGAACTAAAGAGATAAGAACTAAAGAGATAAGAACTAAAGGAATAAGAACTAAAGAGATAAGAACTAAAGAAATAAGAACAAGAAACGTGAAATGAGATAAAGAAAGATTGCAGCATGTCACCCTCTCAATATAAAACATCGGCTGTGCAGATACT
>JGI994J12354_10003677_pt1 | contig 14192 bp, 12 predicted proteins | sample IntmicLarv3ML3BL_FD_12354 | JGI IMG/M metagenome (IMG submission 12354)
TGCCGCGCTCACCGATGCCGAACTAATCGCTATTTTGTTGCGCTCCGGCACACGTTCCGAAACAGTTGTCGAAGTGGCTAAGCGAGTACTCGCTTTGTGCAACAATAATTTGAACGAATTAGGAAAGTTGGAACGAACACAATTGCAAAAAATTAAAGGAATTGGAAATACCAAAGCCATTACTTTAATTGCCGCGTTGGAATTGGGACGCAGACGTTCGGTTGCCGAATCGAATCCTCGAACAATTATTCATTCCGCAAAAGATGTGGTAGCAATTATGTCTCCTTCGTTGGTTGATTTGCCGCACGAAGAAATGTGGTTGCTCTTGCTCAATCGCGCCAATCGTGTGATGGAAACTTTGAAAATAAGCCAAGGCGGCGTGAACGCGACTGTTGCCGATAATCGATTAATTTTAAAACCGGCGATTGAAAAATTGGCGGCAGGAATTATTTTAGTGCACAATCACCCGTCGGGAAATGTAACGCCAAGCGTTGATGACAAACAATTAACCGCGAAATTAAAATCTGCTGCCGCTTTGTTCGACATTGCTTTGCTCGACCACATTATTGTTGCCGATGGTGGTTATTATAGTTTCGCTGAAAAAGGCGAATTGTAAATCACCTTTTCCGCTGATTTGCAATTCGGTTAGTCTGTAAATAAATTTAATACTATCTTTGCAATAGTAATTAAAAAATTCTCACATTGAAAAAGTTCGTCTCATATCTTTGTTGCCTTTTATTAGTGGCAAGTTCGTGTAGTGTTACCGGAAAATTGAATAAAGCCGACCGCGTTTTTGAAGAAGGCGGTTATGTAAAAGCTGCTGCAACCTATAAAACGGTTGTTCGTTCCAAAAAATTATCGCGTGAGCAAGTAGAACAAGCCTATTTCAATTATGCCGAATGTTATCGCCGAACGGGTAATCCGAAAGCGGCGGAAACCGCTTATGCAGGAATGTTTCGCGCGGTAAAAACGCCGAGCAATCCGGAAGCATATTTGCGTTACGGACAAGTATTGTTGGCAAACGAAAAATACGACAGAGCAAAAGATTTGATGGAAATGTATAAAAGTTTGCGTCCCAACGATTTTCAAGGCGATGTAGGACTTTTATCAATAGAATGGGCAAAACAATATTTGAACGATTATACCGAACATAAAATTGAATTGGCAAAAGATTTTAATTCGATGTACGACGATTTTGCTCCTGCTTTTGGCGCAGACGATTACGAAACAATTTTGTTTACAAGTACACGAAAAGCCGACAACGAAAGCAAAAAAACAAGTGATATTACCGGAAGAATTTATACCGACATTTATTTTTCGCACCTTTCTGCAAAAGGAAAATGGGAGCGTCCGCGTAATATGGGAAAAGAAATAAATACAAAATATGAAGAAGGCGCGCCGGTGTTCAATAGTAGTTATACAACAATGTATTTCACGCGTTGCGATGTCGTAAAACGAGAAAAATTAGGTTGTAAAATTTTCAAAATAGATCGCAATGATACCGAATGGGGCGAGCCGACAGATTTGAATTTAGTGCCCGACAGTATCACCGCGGCTCACCCTGCCATATCCGACGATGGATTGACACTTTATTTTGTTTCCGATATGAGTGGCGGAATGGGTAAAATGGATATTTGGAAAGTTACGCGCGGCGGTTCTTCTGACGAATGGGGCGAGCCGATAAATATGGGTTCTCAAATAAATACGCAAGGCAACGATATGTATCCTTTTGCTCGTGCGAACGGCGCTTTATATTTTGCTTCCGATGGCCACCCGGGTTTTGGTGGATTAGATATTTACAAAGCAACGCCGAACGATAGCATTGGTGGTTGGATTGTAGAAAATGTAGGCGCTCCGATAAACTCTTCGGCAGACGATTTTGGAATTATTTTCGAACGCGACAACGAACGCGGTTATTTTACTTCGCGCCGTTCCGATAGAAAAATGGGCACGCGAGGTGGCGATAATATTTTTCGTTTTGCATTAGATGTAAAACCAATTGAATATTTTTTCGATGGAATTGTGAAAGATGCGAAAACAGGAAAAGTGTTGGACGCTGCCGACATTCGTCTGATTGGAAGCAATGGCGCGACTTTGCGTAAAATTACCGAAACCGACGGAACAGTTCGTTTTCGTGTTAATGTTGGTTTAGATTATTTGGCAATTGCTTCGCGCGAAGGTTATTTGAACGGCAAACTGCGTTTTTCGAGCGAAGATTGGGAAATCGGACACGCGCATAAAGATACATTTTATTTAACGGCAACCGATAAGCCAATCGAAATTCCTAATATTTTCTTCGATTTCGGAAAAGCAACTTTAAACGATTCGTCGCGTGTATCGCTCGATTTGTTGGTTGGAATTATGAAAGACAATCCGGGAATTATTGTAGAACTTCGTGCACACACCGATAATCGCGGCAGCGACGAGTCCAATAATTTATTGTCGCAACAACGCGCGCAATCGGTAGTCGATTATTTAATTTATAACGGAGTTGATGAAGCAAGATTGGAAGCGGTTGGTTTCGGCGAATCGCAACCAAAAGTGGTTGATATTACGATTGCTCGCCAACATAATTTCTTGCGTGTCGGACAAAAATTAGATGAACGATTTATTAATAATTTGAAAAACGAAGAGCAACAAGAAATTTGCCACCAATTAAATCGCCGGACAGAAATGCAAGTTATCCGTAACGATTATGTGCCGGAATAAAAATTTTACAAAAATAATTTTATAAAAAATAAAAACTATGAAACGCATTTTATTTTATTCACTCGCTATTGTTGCCGCTTGCGTAATGATGGCGTCTTGTGAAGGTTGTGTAAAAAAAGCCACAAAAAAAGTTACAAATATGGGACTTAGCGCGGTAGAAGGAATTGCCGAAGCCGTACAAGAACGAGGCGATTCGACCGCTCAAAAAATAGCTGATGCCGGTGGCGAAGTAATTAAAGGTGTTGGGCGCAGCATTGACCGCCAATTAAACGAACACGCCGCGCACGTAGCGTCAGTGGTTGGTCGAACGTTGGTGCAAACAATAGATGGTTTAGACCAAGGAATCACTAATGAATTTTATACGGAACTTATTTCCAAAGAAGAATTTTGCAGCGATGTCAGCTTGGATTTTTTTGGAAAAATTAACACACAAGCCGTAACCGACGCGTATTTCATTATTTTAAAAGAAGGCAATTATTCTTTCAAATTTGAATTTTGCGACGACAATTGCAAAACTCTGAAATTAACTAAAACCGCTACTTTCAAAGAAATTAAGAAAGATAAAAAATATACGGTAGTGAGTTTCGCGTATAACGCCGACGAAGAGTTGATTTTGGAATCGACAAAATGTGTGAAAATAACGGTTTCACGAAAATAATTTAAAGACCACTTTCGACAAAGTCGAAAAAATAAAATAAACTGTCGTCAGTGTTGCTTGCAATACCGGCGACAGTTTTCTTTTTTATAAAAGCAGAAAAAAGAAAAATATTTTTTGAATTATTTATGGAATTTATGAAAATTTTGTCTCTATAAAATGAAACAATAATCGTAAAATAAAGAAATGAAATATTCAACATTAACATTAGTCGCAATACTAACGATTTTCATAAACAACACCACTATGGCGCAACAATTGTTTAATCTAAATATTCCGGTTTGGAAATCGGATGAGGCAACAGCTTATTTGACAAGTGTAGAGAGATTCGACTTTCATAATTTCTATACCAAAGAAGGAAAATCAGATTTTATCATTCATTTCAAACTTAGAATAGAAAATCATAATGGGCGACATATGACAATTTCTCCCTATTCGGCGCAATTTATTCCGGATAGTATCAATCTCTATAAAATTATGGAAACCAATTTGGGAAATACGCATTTATATAAAGAACCTGTCGAGCAAGAAAGCATAGATGGAATCCCCGTAGTTGCTTCTTGGGAAGAAGGAATCCGAGAATTTCCGCCAAGCAGCGACACCTATTTCTGTGGGTATAGTAACGATACTACATTAGTTGCGGTAAAAGCATTAAACTACTTAAATGAACACACGACAGAACCGCTTATTTATAACGCCAATCAAGTGGACGAGCAAACTGTTTTTATGAATGGCGACCAACAAGAAAGTATGGAAGACTTTATTTGGGGAAGAATTAATAAGCATACGAGCAATAATCTCGACGGTCTTTCCGGTTTTATCCGATTCGGATTTGTCGTCAACGAATTTGGGCTTGCAGGGCGCACTTTGGTAGAGCAAATCGAATTGAATAATGTTGATTTAGCTCCTGAACTTTGTGCTCTTATCAATTATGCGCTCATATATTATACGCATACTAACGACCAAAAGCACCGATGGAAACCGGCTAAAATAAACGGACTCCCCGTAAATGTTCGGCAATCGATTACTATTTATTTTAATAAATAATTAAATAAATATGAAAACACATATAAAATTTATTATAATCATAAGCGTTTTATTTTGGTTGAACTCGTGTAATGCACAAACAACAAATAATAACACAGAAATTCCAATTATGTTAAGCACACAAGAAAAAACTATTGGTATTGGTCGGCTTCAAGTAAGTCTCAATTGCGATATTCCGTTATATCATAGCAAAACAGGTTTGGTTGTTGATACTCTTCGTTTTTCTAGAATAGATTCGGGAGACGATAAAGGAAAATATAACACAACAACAAAATTTCAACTTAATCCGATAAAATATTATGCCGGAGATTCGGATATCGAAGCCTATGAAAATATAGGTAGTGGATTAACTTATATTGTGCCGAATTTGGCTTTTAAAGTTTTAAGATGTACGGAAGACGGCTACGAAATTGTTGTGAACGAAGAATTATTTGAAACCGCAATCATAAAAAACGATGATAAACATACATTATATACACAAGGAAAAGCATATTGGCCACGCGGTCGTAGTGGCGAAATTGATGAAGTTTGGTTTTTATACGAAACTTGGGAAAATTATTTGAAACGATTATTCTATATTTATGTAAGCGGACAAAAATTATATAACGAGATTAACGGAGAAGAAATAAAATCGAAATATAACTCGGGAAAAGTGATTGAGGTAAAAGGAAATTGGGCGAAAATAAAATTTAAACCATTCGATGATAGCGACAAACAAACAGCTTGGTTGCAATGGACAGATGGTAAAACCATTCTTGTAGGGACGATTAGCGAAGTGTATTTTTAATGTTTAAATTATTTACAAAATACGATTTTCTAAAAAACCTATAAATAAAAACATACCTTTAACACAATATGAAAAACATAATTACCCTTTTTATACTAACACTGTTTTTCACAGCAGGATTTTCTCAAACAAATAAAACAAACGATATGATAAAAGAACCGTATTATATGATTGATTTTAGAGCAAGCGCTTGTGCGTTTGATATTCTAATTAACGATGTGTCCGCGTTAACGATGGACATTAATGGACAAATAGGTGCAAGTGCACCTATAAATTTTTTGATTTTGGAAAGCGGACAACAACAATTAGAGATTATTGTTCGTCCCAACGTCGGAGAAACACAATTTGATGAAAACGTAAATTTTTCGGCTGTAATAAAACTATACGATGTGTCCGAGAGATTTATTTTTGTTGAAGAAGGCATTACTTTTGAAATGAACGATGAGGATAAAACAAAACCGATTTGTAGCTACAAAAGTAATTTTAACGCGGAAGTTCCGTACAAATTAGATGCTTGGCAAAAATCCGTGAATTTAGATACAGTCGAATCTCTTCGCGAAAAAGTAGAATTAGCCTATAAGCGATTAGCAGATATTATTGCGAAAGGCGAATATGATACACTTCGAGATGTTTTAGAAGAAAGAGAAAAAAATATGGCAATAAGTATGTATTTAGATGAAGAAAGTAGTGAGAAAAGATTAGATGGATTAATTGAGGATTTTGAAAACGGTTACGAAATAGAACCTTTATCCGGTACAGAAATAATGTATCTATATGCAAACTCAAAATTGGTTTGTTTAAAAACACCGGAAGGAGATTCAGCCCTAAGACTTCGACACAAAGAAACAAACGAAATGATGACAGTAGAAGTTGTATTTCATTTAAAACACGGAGAAATAGAATTATCTGTGATATAAAACCATAATTATTATGTTTAAATTTAGAAATATATATTCGCTATTTTTTTTGTTGTCGTTATTGTTTGCCGGCTGTGGAACTAATGATTCTCATTCGAGATATCGTCAATTACTAATGTATAGCCAAATGCCCAAAGAAGTGTGTGGGTATTATTGCGAGGGTGGGTTTATGCAATTTCAAAACTTTGAACAAGTAATAAAAGATACGATTGTTATATTAAAATTTGACAAAAATGATTGCTTCGAATTTTATGGTGGAATATCCATAGAAGAAGATTATGAGCGATTTGAAAATATGAAAGTAATAGCGTACAACGACAATGCTTTTTTCATAGTTACAGCTCGCAATTCGGGAAATTCAAATGGAAATATGTTGCATATCTATTATATCGATAGGGATAATTGTACATTGCACCCTGTCGAAATAGTTTATGCTCACAAAACTTATTCCGAGACTTTGCCGAAAGATATTCTAATTTGGAACGACGAAACGATAAATTATAATGACAACACAATAACTTCCGATTTCTATTTATGGAAACAAACCGATATTCATTCCGAGCCAAGCGAAGGAAAAGTGTCGGTGGTGTACGACATAGAGAAAGTCGGCAATAAACAATATCGGCTATATCCAAAAGAAATGAATTTAGCCAAGGGCGTTTTTGAATTATAAATTTATGAAATCAATGTGCGACTAAAAATATAAACCAATAAAAAAATGAAATTTGCTATTCGCCTACTTTTGTGTATCATTGTTTTTGCCTCTTGCCAAAATAACAAACCAAATAAGTCGGCGGCACAACCAACCGGAAATAAAATAACAACAGCGCAAGATAGTTTGTCTGTTGAAAACAATGAAGTATTTTTAGATACTTTGCCTCGTGGCGAGTTCGACGGACTTTGGATAAATTTGGAATATAAAAATTTGATAGCAGAATATCGTTCGTATGGGAAAGCCACCGAACATTATACCAATACCGATAATTTTACAGCAATCATATCAATAAATCGTGAGGAAATTGAGATTCTTGCCCCCGAAGGAGGCGATTATAATTTGGGCGTTTTGCGTGGCGATACACTTAATTTACTCGACATAGATTATTTGATAACACGTATATCCGAAGATACAATTAAACTTAGTCGAGAAAACATTTCGAAATTATTTGCAAAAGCAGCGATTCCTCTACCGCCGGATTATTACTCGTTCTTAGGGCAAACATATTTGGGCGCATTTTTGTTATTCGACCAAAAATTCAAATTTATATATCCGGAAAGTAAGCAGAGTTTTGAAATATCGTTGAATAAAGATTTTACCATTACAGGACACCCACGGTATGTAGAATATCGTTTTAGTACTCATTACGGCAAGACAGTGATAAGCTTTCAAGAACAAAACAGAAGGGAAAGAGTGTATTGTCTTTTCCAAGAATACGACAAAGGATATCTATTACAAGAAATAACCAGATATGATTGGGATATGTGGCTCGAATTTAATAATAATCGATATTATATTGCCAAGCAAGCACCCGACGGAACTTTTTATAACGAAAAAGATATTAAAGACAGCGACGATGTGGAATTGGTAAAATCGTTTTTAGAATGGTATAAAATGAATCGCGATATTATTTATGAAATTGATATGATAAAAGGCGGCTATGTCTCTGATGGTTTTGACAGCTATGTTTCCAATGGTTTTTATCGTGTCGATATGGATGAATGTCGCAAATTTTTAGAGATGTTTAAATCAACCGGATATGTGTCGGATAAATTTATCAATCATTGGTCGGATTATTTTAAATACTACGAACAACATTTTAAGGAAAACGAAATAGATGATGGACCTCCCGACGGTTTCGATTACGATTTAATATTACTTACACAAGAAATGGTCGAAGCTTTGCGAACGATTCCTTATTTAATGAAAATTGAGGAAATAAGGCGCAACGATACCAATCACTCAGCGATAAAAGTTAATCTTAATTCTATTAGTCTGATTTTTGAATTATCGCGAAACGCCGAAAAAAAATGGCAGTTAGATATGATTTTAAATGGGTGTTGCGAAGAGAATTGGTAAATACAAATTAAATAAATAACAACGAAAAATTTGCGAGGAATTTAAAAAATAACTATCTTTGCAGCACGAAAACAGAGAATTAGACGAGAAAAAGAGGACACTAAGTCCTCTTTTCTATTATAAAAAAATGATTACAATACAAGACATACAGCCAATTGTAGAGCGATATATCGCCGACACCGATATGTTTTTGGTGCAGCTAAAAATCAGCGCCGACAATGTGATTGACATAATGATTGATTCGCCGAACGGAGTAAGTTTAGACAAATGTGTAGAACTGAGCCGCGCGATTAACGAAACTTTCGACCGCGATGTCGAAGATTTTGAATTGACCGTTTCGTCAGCCGGACTCGACCAACCTTTCCGTGTATTTCAACAATATTTGAAAAATCTTGGAAAAGAAGTTGAAGTTGTATTGAAATCGGGGAAAAAACTAAAAGCGATATTGGCGGAAGCCACGCCCGACACCATTACACTAACTTATGATGTGTTGGAAAAAGTAGAAGGAAAAAAACGTAAACAACTTATAACAAAAACAGAAAGTTACACGTTAACCGATGTTAAATCAACAAAACCAATTATAAAATGGAAGGATTAAATCTGATTTTTTCAGAATTTAAAGAAATGAAAAATATCGACCGCCCAACTTTGATGAGCGTGTTGGAAGATGTTTTTCGCGGATTGTTGTCAAAGATGTATGGCGAAACCAGCAATTTTGATGTGATTATAAATATTGATAAAGGCGATTTCGAAATTTGGCGTAATCGTACAGTGGTCGAAGAAGTAGAAGACCCTGCCACGCAAATTTCATTGGAAGAAGCTAAAAAAATTGATGATTCGTACGAATTAGACGAAGATGTTGCCGAAGCTGTAAAACTTGCAAGCTTTGGTCGTCGCGGAATTTTGGCATTGCGTCAAAATTTGGCAGGACGAATTATGGATATCGAAAAAGCGAATTTATTCAACAAATATAAAGAACGTGTTGGCGAAATTATCGTTGGCGAAGTGTACCAAGTTTGGAAAAAAGAAGTGATGGTACTCGACGATGAAGGAAACGAATTGTTGCTTCCAAAAACCGAGCAAATTCCTTCCGACTTTTTCCGCAAAGGCGACACTGTTCGCGCCGTAGTTTCAAAAGTAGAAATGCGCAACAATAGCCCAATGATTATACTTTCGCGAACTTCTTCATTGTTTTTGGAACGTATGTTTGAACAAGAAGTTCCCGAAATTTTCGACGGACTTATTGTCATTAAAAAAATTGTACGCATTCCGGGCGAACGTGCGAAAGTGGCAGTCGAATCTTACGACGACAGAATTGATCCGGTGGGCGCTTGTGTTGGTGTAAAAGGCGCGCGGATACACGGAATTGTACGCGAATTGCGCAACGAAAATATCGACATTATTAATTATACAACAAACTTACAATTGTTGGTGCAACGCGCTTTAAGTCCTGCGAAAATTTCGTCAATCAAAACAAACGAAGAAACCAAACATATTGGCGTTTATCTCAAACCCGAAGAAGTTTCGATGGCAATCGGAAAAGGCGGTTTGAATATTAAATTAGCCGGAATGTTGGTGGGTTACGAACTCGATGTTTATCGCGAACTTGACGACGATGAAGAAGATGTGCGTCTCGACGAATTTAACGACGAAATTGAACAATGGGTAATCGATGCGCTTAAAGGAATTGGTTGCGATACGGCAAAAAGCGTGTTGGCAATTCCTGCCGAAGAATTGATGCACCGCGCCGATTTGGAAGAAGAAACAGTAAAAGAAATAATTGATGTTTTAAAACAAGAATTTGAAGAAGAACCTTCGAAGCAAGCTACGACAGGCGAGAAAGATGATGAATAAGTAATAAATGATAACAACTATCTTGGGTTTTTTGCAACGTAAACCAAAAACTAAAAAACGGGAATTAAAAATGAGTGAAACAATAAGAATAAATAAAGTAGTCAAAGAATTTAACATTGGTATTACCACTTTGACGGACTTTCTGAAAAAGAAAGGCTTTGACGTGGAGGCTTCGCCCAACAGTAAAATTTCCGAAGAAGCGTACGAATTGGCGCGAAAAGAATTTGGAAAAGAAATTACCATTAAAGAAGAATCAAAAAAAGTGGTATTGAAGTTCAAAGAACTCGATTCGGTGTCGATTGATAACGTGAAAGACAAAAAGGAGCAAACCGACGAAGAGGAAGAAGTGTTGATTAAAACTACACAAGTAGAACCTCCGCGTATAAAAGTGCTCGACAAAATAGATTTAGAACCGAAACCGAAAAAAACGCCGGAGAAAAAAGAAAAAGTTGAAGAGAAAAAGGAAACTCCGAAAAAAGAAATAATTGAAGAGAAAAAAGTAGAAGAACCGGTTGTAAAAAAAGAAGAAAAACCAATTGAAATAAAAGCGCCGGAAAGCACGATAAAAGTAACAGGCAAAATAAATCTCGACGAAATAAATACAAAAACACGACCGGATAAAAAATCGAGAAAAGAAAAAGAGCAAGCACGCAAAGAATCGCAGAAAAAAGAAAAAGTTGAAGAGAAAAAAACAACGCCAATCGTTGCAAAACCTGCGAAACCAATAATCGAAGAGCAGCCAACAGCACCGATTGTAGAGAAACCGGTAATTGAACATATCACGACAAAAATTGAAAAACTTACAGGTCCGAAAATTATTAACGACGGACAAAAAATCGATTTGTCGGTTTTCAATACCAAGAAAAAAGAAACACCTTCCGACCACAAGAAAAAACGTGAACGGATAAAGAAAGAAAAAGTAGATATCAATCGTGTTGGCAAAGCCGAAAAAGCAAAAGACACGAATAATAAGAAAAAAGAAAAATTCAAACCCATTCACCAAGAAGTGGACGAAGACGCGGTACAACGCCAAATCAAAGAAACTTATGCGCGAATGGTAGAAGGCAAAGGAAAAACCAAAAGCTCGAAATATCGTCGTGAAAAACGCGACGAAGTGAGCCGCCGAATGACCGAAGAACAAGAGTTTCAAGAACAACAAAGCACTGTTCTTAAAATTACCGAATTTGTTACAGCAAGCGAATTGGCAACTATGATGAATGTGACGGTTGCCAAAGTAATCGAAGCTTGTATGAGTTTAGGAATGATGGTTTCCATTAACCAACGATTAGATGCCGAAGCATTGAAAATTGTTGCTGAGGATTTTGGTTTTACCATAGAATTTGTTTCTGCCGATATTCAAGATTCTGTAAAGCCCGACGAAGACAGACCCGAAGATTTATTACCGCGCCCGCCGGTTGTTACCGTTATGGGGCACGTCGATCACGGAAAAACTTCGTTGCTCGACTATATTCGTAAAGCAAATGTAATTGCCGGAGAAGCAGGCGGAATTACGCAACATATTGGCGCGTACAATGTCGTATTGCCCGATGGAAAACGTATCACTTTCCTCGATACGCCCGGTCACGAAGCGTTTACCGCTATGCGTGCTCGTGGAGCAAAAGTAACCGACTTGGCAATTATTATTATTGCTGCCGACGACGCTGTGATGCCGCAAACCGTAGAAGCAATCAATCACGCGGTAGCTGCCGGTGTGCCAATGGTTTTTGCAATAAATAAAGTAGATAAACCGGGAGCAAATCCCGAAAAAATAAAAGAGCAATTAGCAAATATGAATTTCTTGGTAGAAGATTGGGGCGGAAAATACCAATGTCAAGAAATTGCTGCCAAACAAGGATTGAATATCGATAAATTGCTCGAAAAAATATTGTTGGAAGCGGAAATGCTCGATCTAAAAGCAAATCCGAATCGTGAAGCAAACGGCTCAATTATAGAATCGGCTCTCGACAAAGGACGTGGTTATGTAGCAACTATTTTGGTACACGGCGGAACTTTGCGCGTAGGCGATATTATGTTGAGCGGAACGCATTTTGGTCGTGTAAAAGCAATGACCAACGAGCGCGGACAAAAAGTAGAAATTGCCGGACCTGCAACACCTGTAACGGTTTTAGGATTAAATGGCGCACCTACTGCAGGCGAAACTTTCAATATTATGAAAGACGATAGAGAAGCTCGCGAAATTGCTAACAAACGCGAACAATTATTGCGTATGCAAGGTCTCAAAACCAAGAAACATATTACGCTCGAAGAAATTGGTCGCCGTATTGCTATTGGTAGTTTCAAAGAATTGAATGTAATTGTAAAAGGCGATGTGGACGGCTCAATCGAAGCGTTGGCAGATTCGTTAATCAAACTTTCGACCGAAGAAGTTGTCGTAAATGTAATTCACAAAGCGGTGGGTGCTATTTCGGAATCGGACGTATTGTTGGCGGTTGCTTCAAACGCTATTATTATCGGTTTCCAAGTTCGTCCTTCGGTAAGCGCGCGCAAATTAGCCGAAAACGAAGAAATCGAAATTCGTCTCTATTCGGTTATCTACGATGCAATCAACGAAGTGAAAGACGGTATGGAAGGTATGTTAGCGCCCGAACAAAAAGAAGAAATTACCGCGAGTGTAGAAGTTCGCGAAGTATTCAAAATTTCGAAAGTGGGAACAATTGCCGGCTGTATGGTAAAAGAAGGAAAAATTACTCGCCACGCGAAAATACGTGTAATCCGCGATGGTATTGTGGTTTACACCGGAACACTTGGTTCGTTGAAACGCTTTAAAGACGATGTAAAAGAAGTTTCTACCGGTTACGACTGCGGATTGAATATCGATAATTTCAACGATATAAAAGTCGGCGATATTGTAGAAGCATACGAAATTGTAGAAATAAAACGTAAACTCTAAAAAAGTTTATTTCTAAGGTTTTTATTAAATATTAATTTTTGATAAAAATGAATATTCTCGGCATTATACCTGCACGCTACGCCTCCACTCGTTTCCCCGGAAAACCTTTGGCGGATATTTTGGGAAAACCGATGGTACAACGTGTGTACGAACAAGCCGCGAAAGCGTTTTTGTATGTAGTTGTCGCTACCGACGACGAACGCATTTTTAAAACTGTCGAATCGTTTGGCGGAAACGCGATTATGACTTCGCCCGACCATTGTAGCGGAACAGATCGTTGCGCCGAAGCAGTCGTAAAAATTCAACAACAAAAAAATATACTTTTCGATGTTGTGGTCAATGTGCAAGGCGATGAGCCTTTTATTGCGCCCGAACAACTATTGCAACTGACCGAATGTTTTCTTTTGCCCGAAGTACAAATTGCTACTTTGGTAAAACCTTTTGCTGCCGACGAAGATATTTTTAATATAAATACGCCGAAAGTGGTGCTCAACAAAAACGGAGAAGCGATGTATTTTAGCCGCTCGGTAATTCCTTTTGTACGAAATGCGGAAACTAACGAATGGCAAAATAAAACAACCTATTACAAACATATCGGATTGTATGCTTATCGCGTTTCGGTGTTGTTGCAATTGGCGCAATTGCCACCAAGCTCGTTGGAGCGCGCCGAAAATTTGGAACAATTACGTTGGCTCGAAAACGGTTTTCGCATACAAACAGCGATTACCCATTTTCCCACCAAAGCGGTAGATACGCCGGAAGATTTGCAAAAACTAATCGACGAAAAAAAATAATTTAAAGTTCGGATTATGAAGTACACATTTGCCTCCAAACAGCAAGCAATATTTTTAAACGGCTATGTGCTTTTGTTTATACTTATTGTGTTTTCTTCCAAAATAATGGACGCCACAGCTTCGTTTTATCGTCCGTTAATTCATTTTGCCACTTTTGCAATGACTGCTATGGCAGCTTATTTGCTGTTTTTGTCGGTATTTGTTTGGTATAAAAATCCGGCGAAAAAAACACTCGTCTCTTCTTTAATTACTGCCGGACAAATTTTAGTTTTGATTGGTTCTGTCATTTTTTTGTACTATAAATTTTTCTAAAACGGAAAATTTTTGCCCTCAAAAATTCTTTTCGATAAAAATATTTGCAAAAATGTTAAAAACATGTTTGTAAATTGAAATATTTATTTTACCTTTGCAATCCGTTTTTTCTATGAAATGCAATTTATTTGA